>Ga0180433_10000233_pt1 | contig 99189 bp, 138 predicted proteins | sample SS_ome_8_FD_132980 | JGI IMG/M metagenome (GOLD analysis project Ga0180433, IMG submission 132980) | Hypersaline lake sediment archaeal communities from the Salton Sea, California, USA - SS_1_D_1 metaG | ecosystem: Environmental > Aquatic > Non-marine Saline and Alkaline > Hypersaline >... | reverse complement strand
TCATTTAGATTTAAAACTCTTGAATATAAGAAATTTACATAGTCAAAAATCCTACTTTCATTATTTTCATTTTTCGCTTTCTGTAAATTTTTTTTGAATTTATTTAAAGAAATATTTCGTGCAAGCGTATAATTTTCTGAATTAATGTTTATTTCGATAAGTTTTTTTAATTTTTCCTTATCAACTTTACCTGCTTGAATCTGAAAGTATTGAAAGAAATCTAAAAAATAATCTTCAAATTGATAATCAACATACTTTTTTAATAATCCTTTTAATAGTCTTCCAATTATAAGATTATAGTTTTTTTCCAATGTATTTATAATATTTTTAATAATCTTTTTTCCAGATTCATATGCATCAAAAATTATTCTCTCTAAGATATCATTTGGAAGCTTTTTTGGATTTTTTGATTTATCTATATTATATTTTAAGATTTTTGAGGTATCTAATTTAAATTCATTCTTATTAAGAAAATCATTTAAAATTTGAAAGCTTGACCTAACTGAAGAATTATCTAAGTTCATAAGTTTTTTCTGAATCCTTTTATAAATTGGTTATTTTTTTTCTTTTAAGATTTTATTAGTCAATCTATTAATAATTTGAACATTTATAAAAAAAAATACAGAGTTTTAATTTCTTGAACTCTAAATTAAAAACTAAAATATCCACAATCTATACAATGCCAATTTTTTGTTATTTTAATTTTTATTCTACTATCATTATCATTTGAGTTGTCTTTTATTTCCTCAATCATCTTATTTGGATTGTCAGAATAAATATAAAATTTTGAAATAATTTCCCATTCAAATTAAGTTATCACCTACTTTTTATAAATCACAAACATCTTCAAAAATTATGAAAAAAATCAAATTATTGAAATTTGCGGAATATTTCCCGATCAACAAAGGATCATAAAGGTAGGAAAAATTACGGGATATAACGATAACGGAATACCAGCAAGAAGATTTCATTGGGTCGAGCCAAAATTATCCGAATTAAAAGGTAAGTCCTTCGAAGCCTTCGAAGATCAAATCGAGTATGCCCGTGATCGGTGTTTTTCTCTTTGAATATATCTCATCTTACCTTATATTTTAAATAGATCAAATATGATCTCAACATTATGAGTAGACGAAGGATGAGTTGGAAATACAGTCGAAGTTTTTATCGTTATCTCTGCGGAAGAGAAGAAATTATCTTTCCATTAAATAAATATCCTCAAAAAATAAAATAATGAATTAATAAAGGTGAAAAAATATTCCTCGTAAAAAAGAACATAAATTTGAGACTAAAGATCAATTATGGTATGACGCCCGTATACCGAACCCAATTGTGAAAGAAAAAGCGATCCAGCTCCACAAAGGCTTAGGATTCGAACCTATGCGTGTGCCAATGGGCAAAGATAGGTGGAAAATCTTCGGAAGAAGCACCGTAAGAGAAGAAGGAGAGAAAAATGATCTGTCTTATCTACTAGCCTTAGAGCTAACGGGAGCTACTAGTCTCGTGGCGGTATGCGATGAAGTCAAAGGATTCTCTAGGAAAGGCTCTGATAATGTTAAGGGGAATGAATGTGATATTTACATCAACGGGAAAAAAATAAAAACCGTCGATACCATAGAGGGGAATGCAATTTTTTCCGATAAAAAGTCTAAGACTATACGGGGAGCTACCGAAAAAAAGGAAACTATGGAAATAGGAAAATTTGGAAGTGTACCTAAGACCCTCAAAATCCTTGAAGGGAACATCACGCTAAATTCCGATATAGATAAGAAAAAACCTCTATCCATTGTAGGAAATCATCCCATAAATATAGGACCTAAAAATTTCGAAGTAAATGGTAAATTTACTATTTCTCTTAAAGAGAAAATAAATAAAGATGGAGAACTAATGACATTCCCCTGCAGAATTACGAAACCAAAAACTGGTGAAGATGCTAATGTTGTGAGAATAACACCAAGCGATCCCGAATATCCATATTCACCCCAAAAAAAAGTTATGGAAACTCTCGGATTTAAATGTGTAAATTATGCAAAAATTATCGACAAAAGCGACAAAGGAGAATATAATTTTTTTATCTAATATTCATAATCCCGTCAATTACCCACGAATTTAGTCGCTGGTTGATCAATCATCTATTCTTATCTCCACTATCAACGAATGATATTAATTGACAAAGGCTACCGATTCAATGTCGGGAAGGGGAAATAATTTGAATCTTCCGCTCACAAATTCGGAGGAAGAGTGCAAATAACATGACACAAAAAATGTTGTAATAACATATTCTATAATCGAAAGCTATCCGATGTTATTCTTTTAATTTCTTCTGGCTCTTGAGGATATTCCAGAGGTTGCGTCAGCGAAATGACAAATGCGTAAGTATTATCATGTAATTCTTGTAACTCATCAACGAGTTCCCGAAGATTTTCCTCCAATGTAATCGAAAAAATTATGGTCTCCCTTTTACGCTCACCATTTTCATCGTATGAATCCGCCTTTGCAGTATCATTCACTACTTGATTTGATATTCCCATTTCCCTCATTCTCTGTAAATGAGCATTCATATATGGGCGTAATTCTTTTTTTGCTTCGTTTTTCCAATATCTGAATCGCTTAACTTTTTTAAGGGTTTTTGTTTTTTCTTCTTCTTCTAATACTCTCCATGCCGAAACAGTATATTCGAGATAATTCTTCTTACTAAGCGTCCGCGCTCGTAAAGAATTTATTTTGTCCATAAAAAGAACAAGTTGCATATCTTTCCAACGCTTCAATCCATCGGGGCTACCGATGGCATAACACCTAAAAACTCTGTAATGATAGGGTATGGGATTCCCAGCCTTATCTAACGAGGGGTCGTTTTTTGATTCGTTGACGATCTGAGCAAATTTATTAGCAATAATTCCAATTTTTTCTTCGGGTATCCAATAACAACTCGGAAATATTTGCAGAGCTCCAGCGCGTTGCAACGCGTAATATTTTTTAGTGGATCTCCCCGATTTGTGGTTTATGTCATAAGTGAGCAAAACGCTCCGTTCTTCATCGACTTTCCAGAATCTTCTAAATACCGCATAACGCAACAAATTGTCCCGAAATTGCTGATCTACCACATTTTTCCTAAGGACGGGAAATATTTTTCCTTCGACCTGAAAGTCATTCATAAAAGCGACCAACTGATCGGAAACTTTATTAAGAAGGTCTAAGTTTCCAGAGAATGCTAAAGTACCAAATTTCTCATCTAAATTCATTCCGATAACATCTCTAAATCCCTCTATTATCTTCAGTTTGTCATCTCTAGGTATTTCCCGCTCATTTACAAGAATTAATAAATCTGCATTTTCATCGGCTAATAATTCCATCTTAAGTTACTAGATCCCCCTTTATATATAAATATAAGTATTATGATATATCTTGGAATTTGAGCTAATCAAAATATGATAAAATTATACGAAATGTTCTAAGTCAAATAGGGACATTATTTTTCGAATAATTCTTCGGCTCGTTTTCTCGAATGCTCATTAACGAAATCTTCGAGCTTCTTTGGAAAATGAAACCTTTTTTGTAATGCCATGAATATAAGGACAAAATTTTCTTGTTCTGCCCAAGAGAAGCCCGTCATATAACGCGCTTCTTCATAAGGTAATTCGGATATTTTTTTTATTTCAAACATCAATTTGCGAAATTCATCCCGCTTTCCGAATTTTATTAGGCAATTAGGACAAATTCTCTCTCCTTTGTTCTGTGGAATGAAATTCTTTCCGCATTCGACACAATTCATTTTACTCTCCTTTTATTTTCTTAAAAAAAACTAAGAACTTATTGTTCTTTTACAATTATAGATTTCCCTCGATGAATCTCTGTGGTTGGAAAAACTTCTTTAAGAATCCCAAAAATGAATAATTTATCCTCCCAATCCAAAGGAATTAATAAATCTCCTAAAAGAAGTGTAGGAAACTCGTCTGGTTCATACACATCTTCATCATCTTCATATCCCGTGAAAGCTTCAATCTTAAAAAGGATGCTATGATACTTTTTTGTGTGAGCATCTTTGATATAAAGCTTTCCTTGTTGAAAACCCTGCCATGCCGTCCTTTCATCAACTAAGATTTCTTCAATTTTAGTTAGTGGGGCAGGATTGGTTATATTTTTTATTTTGTTTTTTATATATATTTGTATTTCTTTATCCATTTTTTTCATCACTCTTTTTTTTCACTTTTTTTTAATTATTTGATATCGAAACCTCGATAAAGCTTCTTCATTTGATCACCCTAAAAAGACTTTGCATTGTTTTTCAAGAGCCATTTCAACAGCATCTTTTAAATTCATAAAAAAGCTGTATTCAACATCGTCTATGTATTCATACGCTAAATTCTCAATATTTTTTGGTTGATCCTCATTAACTTTGATTTCTACGATATGATATCCATCGTGTCCCTCATAAGGTTGTCCCTCAAATACTTCTGGATGTTTCTCGCACATCGGAGCTATTGTCCTGTGCCAAGTGGTAAAGCTATCAAACGCCCAACCACCAAAATAACGACCGCTTTTTGTGAAATATATCGTGTAGTCATAACTCATATCCATAATATGTTCGAGGATTTATAAATTAACAATTATATTAATTAAGAAAGCGATCTATTCCCACCTTTCTAAACAATTTCTTCTCAAATGCATCCGCGATAATTTCATCAATTGCGGTTCGTCTTGATGTATCTTTGTGATAATATATATATTTGGCAATAGAAGATATATGAGAAACTATCTCTTTGGTAAAGGTGGGTATTTTGCATTTGGATAAAACGGATTGTGCAAAGGATATTCTTCCTCCTCTACGAGCCCCCAAAGAAAGATAGTATCTCCTAAAAAAATCGCTGTTTAAATATCCCAATAAGAAAAAGGGATCTACCGATCGGGGAACTATGAAATTTGCCGACCCTTCAGCATACACAAAATCGTAGGTGAGAGAAAATTTATTTTTTTTGTGTCTATCCATACTCGGAACAAATATTTTTGGTTTTCGTGCATTTGCATCTAATAGGGATTTATTCCTCAATGCCATCCAATCAAACCACCTAACCCCCCTCGGTAAATACCTAGACGACATATCCTCTTTATGGGGCAATAATTTGTCGTATAGGGCGGGACATTTATTCATAAGCTCTTTTTCGTTGTGAATGGAATTTAATACCATCAATTTAGAATATTCCCCGACCCAAAATGAATTACAACTTTTTGCGCCCACAAAATCATAGACAAATTTTTTTTCTTCGGTGTTAATTTCGGTCAATTCATCATAAGTAAGAATAAATCCCTCTTTATACCCAGACACAAAACCAACACCCACATAAGCAATATTTTCCAAGAACTTATAACGCGGAATCTCTACTTTGGGATACACCGACCATGTTTCATTATTGATGTTGAATTGATTGCGCTCTCGATAGGAAAAAAATTCATTTCCCACCTTATTTTCCATTGCATTAAGAACATTTGCAATTTCATCGATTTTTATATTTCTATTTTTCACTTTCAAGATATTCATAGGAATTTTTTTCCGCGTTTTAATGAACTTAAAAATTACCGTTTCTGGATGATTGTCCTTAAATAAGCGCAATTCATCCAAATCAATCACAATATCTAAACACCCTTTTGATAAAATCGTTTTTCTTACCAAAGTCGCATAAGTATTATAGAAAAAATGATAAGGGACAATATAAATCAACTCTCCTCCATCGCGAAGAAGATTGATAGATCGTATAATAAAGGCGTAATATATATCAGCCTCTTCCGTCTGTGTTATTTCGCTCACTCTTCTTTGTATAAATTTTGGTAAACTATTAAAATGCATATAAGGAGGGTTGCCTATTATGACATCGTATGTATGGGGGTTTTTCCACGACAAAAAATCACTCTTATAAAAAGTAGCTTGAGGATATCTTTCTTTGCAAAATTCAAAAAATGTATCATTCAGCTCAATTCCATAAACACACTTAAAGGATGCATTTAATAACCTATCCACAAATACACCCTTTCCCGATCCTGTGTCTAGAATTTTCGCTTTTCTATCCTTTGTGATTAATTTCACCATTACATCGGCTAGTTCCTTCGGTGTTGTGACGAAGGCAATAGAATCTTTATTCATGGTTTAATAAATCGTTTCGTTATGGATATTCTCTACAGAAATTTTATCGACATCTCGTCGATAGGACAATCGAAGTTCCATCAATAATTTTCCTAGGATATTATCGCCCTTTCCCGTCTTGAGATCGATGTCCCAAAAGGTATCGCCCCAATTATTCCCCTCTTCCAGAACGGCGGGAGCGGTCAATAATAGTTGTTGTGCCAAGGATATGTTCTGATGAAATTTTCCCTGTAAACCCTTTTTCATTACGGATAACTTAATTTCGTCCCAATTTTCCCTCATATATTGCTTCGGCTGTCTACGGGCAATTTTTTTAGCCATTCCATGAGAATGAGCATTTCGTATTTTGTCCCTAATATCAGAGAGTTTGAATTTCATTGCTTGATAATAATGTTCGTTAGTAGGATATACAAACCCATCGACTTTAAATGGTGATTTCCAAAAATTTGATAAAAATCGATACTCTCCTTAAAATTGGGTTATCTTATCGGATTGCTTGACTTCCTTCATTTTGTTTTAATGCCTCTTCCTTTGTTTTAATTTGCCATAATACCATATCTATAATCTAAATATGACTGATGGTTTAAAAACTAAAATGAAAAAATATACGACTACTAGATTACCTATTTTCTTAAAGATGTATAACTTTCAATTCTTAATCAAGTGTATAACCCATATCCTTCATACGGTGATATATACGCTGATTTGAGCACATTTCATCCAAGTCCAAGTCATTTACTTTGATCCAGTTGATCCTTTTTGATTTTTTTCCCTTCAAACCCACTTCGGTAATCTCTGGTGGATCATATCTATTTATCGACACTTCTTCTTCATGTGGATCAAGCCAATGAGCTATTGTGGTATTCAATAAGTCAATTGTATCCAAATTAGCATCTTCGGAAACCAACATCACATCCGTTGATTCAAAATCCCAACCTTCCAAATAATCGGATTCAAGAGAGTAAGTCCAAGAGCACCCCATAAATCTGTTAGGTCGTTCTTTGATGTCTCTCAGCACCTTGCATTGTTCTTTCTTAGAATTGAATCCTAGATATCGATATATTTTTCTTTCTTCGATCCCTTCCATATTATCTTTTAATGATGCCATTATATTTGGATAAAGCACTTCAAACATTCTTTCTTTATATTTCATACTATCATCGGGTCTTACACTACCGATTATCTTTCCAACACTCCAATAACACTCCTTGAGCATTTCATTTTTCTTTAAATCATCTATCGGGGGAAATTTAATTATATCCCTTTTATTCATATTATCTACCAACTCAATCAACGCTTTACAAGAAGGATCTGTTAGTAAATGGCTACTATCGATCGCTCCGCGCTGTTCCACATCTTCATACTTAAAAATGGATTCTCTCATCATCATCATAAGATATCACCAATATAAAAAGATTATATATAATCTGATACCTAATCTGATACCGAAAATCTAGATCGTTCATATCTAAAAATTGGAAAAATCATTATGAATAAAAAAAATTTGACCTGCGGAACTTATTATAATTACTAATTCCAATTTGACGCCATTTTTTCGACCAGCTTGGGAATCCCGTCTTCACAAACTTTTCTCGCTCATAGAAATCGCGACACACCCAATTAAATAGGACGAAATATCTGGTTGCGCCCGCTTCGGTAGTAAGTTTGGGAGATTTGACACCCAGTTTTCTCAGGTGGGTAATAAATCTCCCCTCAACCGCATCTTGAAGTTTTCCTTCGACAATAGCGGGTCGGTGTTTTATTCCTTCTTTATCAAACCACAGACGAGTCAAGTCAAAACAATTTCCTCGGCAAATTTCAACAACATCAATTTCTTTATTAAAGTTAAGGGATTTGAGTCCATCCTTTACCATTTCCAAAATGTATTTGAATGATTTCCGCTCTTTGTGGTTATCCTCATTATAAAGACCCACTGGAATTCCCCGAAATATGATCTTTCCCGTTTCAATAATATGGAATCCGATAAATGCGTCTCCCACGAGGTCGCCCGTGCCACTATCGTCAATTTCTATTGTTCTTGTTTTTCTTTTTGTTTTCAAAATACTTCGCTTCGTTTTTTCTGTTTGCATAAATATTACTTATCTTCGTATATGCTATTATGCTACGCAAGATTTCGTTTTTCTTCTGTATAATTATATAATTACAACACACTTTAAATATGCATAGTAAGATATTATCAAATCCGATTGGATTTTTTTCGGACAGTGACCCGACCCACCTTCTTGAAAAAATTTAACACATCCATTGTATTTAAAATCTTCTCCTTTCTCATAATATCTCTTATTTTTTTATTCATCACCAATATTTCTCTGATTTTTCCCCGTTTATCTGCGTCTCTATTTATTGATCTCTTAGCCATTATTGTCTCGATATAGAATTTTTTATACAAATCTAATACGAAATCACAATACGAATTACTTAATAATGCATAACATTCGCGTTTCGACAAGTATCTAAACGAGCCATATACTCTCCGTTGATCTTTTTTAGTAAATTTATCTCTTGTATAACTGGTAAAGCGCGCCGTAGCCGATAAAGGATGATACGGGGGATCAAAGTAGACAAAATCATCCACTTCTACATCTTTTAAACAATCTTGAAAATCTCCACAAACAATGGTGACATTTTCCAGCGCCTTATGAATCGCCCTAAGATTATCTTCGTCGCAAATCGTGGGATTTTTATATTTTCCCATAGGGACATTAAATTGACCCTTCTTATTCAACCTGTATAATCCATTGAAACAAGTTTTGTTGAGATAGATCGTTCTGGAAGCTTTTTTTATGTCTGTCCATTTGTCGAAGCGCTCAAGATTTCGGTCGGCGTTCCTAATGTCCATATAGTATTCCTTTTCATATTTGTGTTTTTTTAAGTCGGAAATCAGAGCTTCAGGGTCGTCTTTGATCACCCTATAACAATTAATCAATTCGGAATTTTTGTCATTTAGAATGATTTGATCCTTTAGTTTCTTATTTCTATATAACCAAAAAAAGACTGCGCCTGCCCCCACAAACGGCTCGTAATAATCATTGAATTCAAGCGGGAAAAATCGCTCCATTTGTGGAATGAGTTGTCCTTTTCCACCCACCCATTTAAGGAACGGGCGCGGATTTTGTTGGGTCATATATTATAATAAAACTTATCCACTTAAAAGCTATATTATTCACTTCGTTCTTGTCATATCAATCGGCTTATGTATTTTTCAATAATTTACCACAAGAGTACGAGAAAGCTATGCCCTTTAGGGCATAATATCTCAAGAAGTCAAAACGGTCACATCTTTATTATTTAAGGTAATAAACACTCTGTTTTTATCAAATTCCATTTTTCCAGAAATGGGTGCAATTGATTTTATTCCCTTTAAATTAGCTCCCAATCTATATTTTCTAGGACTAGGTTGTTTAAAACTAAGTTCCCAATCATAAAAACTTGCAGGAGGTGTGTTATCCGTTCTATAGAATTCGCAATTCCATTCACTTGCATAAATATCACACACTGCGTAAGAAACTTTTTCCAAAAATATCTCTTTACTCATAATGAATCTACAGTTAATTCTGAATTATACATCACATCAGTTTCTCGTTTATGTTGTTTTGGGAAGCGTTTTTTATTAGTAGACAATAAATAACATGATAAACACACACAACCGTCGGCATACGGTAATTTTGTTTCTTCTGGTAATATTATCTTTTTACAATCAATACATTGTTTATATTCTCTCATTATCTATCACATCATTTTGTGTTTAGTATATAAAAGTTGGGGCGGACACACTAGTTCGTATTGTTATATTGTTATTTTACCGCCATCTATAGTCAGAAAAAATACGAAGTTGTTAAAATGATGTGTGATGTGTAATGTGGATATTTAAATTATAATGCATACAATTAACATGGGAATATTATATGTTGTTGACATCCCCGATGGATTTGATATTAATGAATTTTTAGAAGAGTTTAAAGACCAATTTAACGAAGATGGCGAAGAGGTGGATCTTCCCAGCGAAAGTGGTGTTTTGGAAACCTTCGAAATCTTAATGAAGGATGGCGAAGTATGGGAAGATCAAGTACCCTATGAATCTTGGTCATTTTTGGGTGAAACTCTAAGGTGGAAAAAGAAATTGACCATCTCCGTTACTGACATTCCATACGAGGGAAAAATAATGTTAACGGATAAATAGGTCGGATGAAACATCGTCGTGGTGTTGAATGTCAATTAGGTATTTCGGAAGGACGGCTTCACATCGATTGTTGAGATGATCCGATCAATTTAGATCGTATTTGGTGTTTAGGTGGCTTTGGTTTAATAGGTAAGATGATTAAAGTTTAAATGGATGCAGTATGTCCGCATCGTTCACTGCACCCTAAGAAAAAGTTTGTATTTCCATTTTTCAAAATAGCGATTAATTGCATCGGCGCATTACAATCTTTACATTTTCCAAAATACACCAATTTATTTCCTATTTCCTCTATGTCGTCGAGGCGATTCGCGATATTCTCTCTCATTTCTGTTTTTAATTCTCTTTTAATATCTTCGGGGTCTCGTTCGCCACCCTTTACCTTTTCCATCAATTCATTGAGCTTCGTTGTCAAATCCACTTCATTCAATAAAGGAAAAAGATCATCGACGGCGTCGTGAATCCGATTTCCAAGAATGGTCGCAAAAGGGGGATCTCCTTTCACCAAGTCGGCATCCCACAATTTCTGTAAAATGGAACTTCTTGTGGCGTCAGTGCCTAAACCTTTTTCTCTCATAAACTTGAATAGGTCTTGTTTTGTTGGTTTGTCTGGTATTTCGGGAAGTTTGATTTTCTTTTTTACATCAGTAAAAGTCTCGACATCATCTCCCTCATACAACACGGGAATTAACTCCTCTATATCATCTTCGGGCTCAAAGTTTTTATAAGCTGGATTTTCCGCGATCATATATCCGTAGTCATCTACCGTTTCCCAATATATCTCATCTTTTATCGTGTTCTCTCGATACCCGATATATTTTTTTCCTAAATCACAATTATCTATTAACCACCGTAAATCTTCGGCATTTTGAATTTTCCTTATACTAAGAACATATCCCAAGTCGTCATCACCATATCCCTTCTCAATTAACAATTCTCTAATTGTATCTTTTTCGTTGTTTTCTTCAATTGCATCAAAAATCCCATGATAATTTACAGAGCATCGTTTATTAAATTCCATAACTTCCAAAGGAAATACAAATTCAGCTTCATATTCATATGCCCATGCAATCTTATCCCTACAAAACCCACGAATGTAGTCCCTGACTATGAATTCATAGATGAGCTTATAGTCTTTAGGTAATTCTCCAGGACATATTTCTGTCGGATGAATTCCGTAGTGAGCTCCATCGTTTTCCTCTCCCATTATCGGTACATCCCTAACAATCAAATCGTCCACATCTTCCAATCCCAAATATCTAATACAGTTGGGAAGGATTGGCGCATGATATTCGGCATCTTCGGGAAGTATTCTAGATTCAGATCGCGGATACGATATGAGCTTCTCTACGCCATACATAGCTTGTAGTATCTGATCTGTCCGCGTATAATCAATCCCTTCTTTATACGCCCATTCCCTAATATCGTCTATAGTGAGTCCGCTTGGGATGGCTTCTTCTGCATACTTTATCTTTTGAACTGAAAGAAGCGTTCCCTTAAATTTATCATATAAATTCTTTAATTCAAGAGCCCTTTCAAGGGAAATGTCATATTGTTCTCCAGGGATGTATACGGTGATTCTTGATTTCGATTCATTAGGTAAATCTGCTTTTAGTGTGAAATCGGCAACAATTTCTGGTTTTTTTGTTTTTCTGGATTCCTTAGCCCGTTCAATTACCTTTGCTTTTTGAATAAGGAAGTTCGTGGCTGGTGTCATAACCCGACCCACAGGAAATGGTGTATACCTATCCGATTGCGTCACGATCTTATACGATTGCGTCAAATACTTGGGATACACATACCCGTATGTTCTATCCAACCAAGTCCTCAAATCCGATGCCCTTGCTATATTTTCCCTTATTTCTCCCCTATTTTCATAAGCGACCCTAAGAGCTCTAGGAGTTAGGGATATATATACCATCCGACTCACATCACACTTTGGCTTAAAATGTTTAACTAAATTATAAAAAATCAATTCACCCTCTTCGTCATTATCGGTCGCGCCGATAATTTCGTCGGATTCTTTAAAATATTTCTTCATCAACACAAAGGCGGCATACCTCCCTTTGTCCCTTTTCGTGGGAGCTCTCCATTTATGAAAGTCGCCCACGATACTTTCCAATAACGGAGCGTTATTAGGAGCTTTTCCTCTATATTCAATAATATGACCTCTGGCGGAGATAACCATCATATCTTCACCGTGATATTCACCCCTGTAAAATGTCGTCGATTCGTTATGGATTACAGTTCGCGTCTTTCCAGTGGTCTTGTCCTTCCTTCGAAGTTTAATATCGACCACTTCTTCTTCCGAGCCTAACCCGAATGCATCTGCAAGAGCTTCGCCCTGAGATGGCTTTTCGGTGATAAGTAACTTCATAACGAAACCTCCAAACTAAGCACCCTTGTGGGTGTTTTCTGACCTAATACATTATAAACCATACATATACACCTCATTTTTTTTCACTCATTTTTTTGCGTTAGGAATGGGAGTAGTGTTCCCAAACCATTGCGCCGAGAAAATAATGCGAGCGACACCTTTTAAGTTTTCACTCACTTTTTCGCGCACAAAATGGGGGCGAATCCAATGAAATCGTATTCCAACCTCATAAATCTCAAAATCAACTGTCTTTGTTTTTAACATTTGTTAGTAAAAGCGAGAAAAAGTTACTGGGGGAAAATATATCATTTCCAATAAACTTTTCGGTTTTAGTAGGTTACTTGATAGACGAAATAATGCATAATTATGTCATCAATAACCCACAAATGTGATAAAAATACCAAACACCACGCTCATTGCAAAGTCACAACGGGAGATTCGGATGATTTTTTTGCTCCTTTTACCGATATTGATGTGGTAGCTAAGCGAAGATTAAAAATAAACAAAAAACCTCCTATATCGGAGAGGCGCGAAATAAAAGGAGATATGATGGAAATGGTCTCCGAATTCAAAGAGTTTACCAATAAATTTTGCGACGATCCAGAGGGATTTTTAGAATCTGTGGGAGTTATGGAAAATATTACCGAACAAGATGTTGCGAGGAGTGTAAAAGATCAATTCAAAGTATCGTTAGATGAATTCTGCGACAATAGAGATAAATATTTTCAAAAATTAGATAAAAAAGCAAAAAAATTTCGTTTCAAACGGATAGGGTGGGAAACCAGTTGGACTCTCAACACATCACAATCCATTCTAACCAACGACGAAGAATCGCTGAAACACAAAAAATACTTTAACGAAAAAGTTATGCCTAGCCTGAAGATTAGAAAAATAATAAAAAGCGATGTATATCGAGTTTATTTTTTTTTTTAAATTACCACTGCTAATTACTAACTACATCTTTTAAATATTCCTTTGTTCAGAATATGATATGACGGAACGATTAACAAGCACGGCTTTGAAAGAAGATTTGATGCCCGCAGAATGCAGTAACAATATTGATTTAGTGCATATGGATAAAGGGAAAGTAGTTACCATTGGCAACTATCCTAATCCGAATAAAGAAGGGAAAAAGGATTATTTTTGTTTAGAAATGCGCTATGCCAATTTTCCTTACGAGACTACGGTGGTCAAGATTGATAATGCCGATAACAGCATCGGGCAATTTACCGTGGATCACCACTGGCATAAGATTAAAACTTCGAAAGCGATACGAGCCGCCAGTTTACCGCTGATCTACGGCACGAGATTCGATGTGGCGTTCAAAGAAGCGGGTGAATGTCAATTCGTGGACGATGATCCCGATTATCCCCTGAAAAAACCCGTAAAAAAGAGCTCGCAATGGAATCCCGAATCCTTTGGGACTTATAATGTCATTCAATGTTCGGGTAAACCTTATGAAGAGGGGGTTGAAGTATCCAAAGACAAAGCGAAGATTATGGACAGAGCCACCCGAAAAGCCAAAAAACGGGGCAAAAGCAAGTCCACATTAAACGAATTTTTGGATGCCAAAAAATATCCCGAAAGTAATAATCAAAGAATAGCATTCGGAGAGAAAGGCGGGAAAATCACCTTTACTCCGTTCTATTTCACGGAACAATGGGCATTCTTGCGCACCAGCAGGCAACTCAAGACTAAAAAACCTTATCCATCGGCACGCGGTGGGAGAATTCATCGGGACTTACCTACCAAAGTAAAACGCATTTCCCGAGAAATTGATTTTCTGATGGGCGTCGATGAATTTTCAGAAAGAAGCACCCTAGTCGATATAGAAGGGGTGGAAGCGATGGTCAACGGAGAACTTGTGGGTAATGATCCGAACACTTATGCGATCACGAAGGCTTTTATAGACCCCATAGCGATTGGCTCGGTAATGATGAAATCCCCGCGCTATGGGAAGGCTCGTAAAGTTGAAGTGGATATTAGACCGAACGCTGAATGTGAAATCAGAACAAATTTCAAAAGTGGTCGATTGGATGAGCGGGTGATGGTGTGCACTCAATTGGACGGAGAACAAATAGACGAGAAAGTTCGAAAACTCAGAACCTAATGTTATTGTAAGATGATGAGCAAGAATATTATTCCTCTTGTTGAATTAAAAGCAATACAACAGAGTGATGTGGAATGGTGTGGTTTCATAAAAAACGGAGAAATAAGGGGATTAAAAAAGGGATCGGAAGCTTCTTGTAATATGGAATTATGGTGCGGAAAAGGAAGCGAAATCGCGTTTCATATCCATCCTACGGGCGATTTTAACCTGCGGTATATTCCTTCTTCTACTGATATTGTGGAATTTTTACTGACCGAATGCGAACAAGAACTGGTAGTTTCTCAAAAGGGGATTTTTTCCGTGGAGAAACCGAAACACTTTGATTTTTTTAAACAGGGTAGATGGAAAGGTGTATATAAAGAGATATTGGAGAGAGGAATAAATCCCGAAGAATTAGACATTAATATTTCCTGTTTAGAAGATCGGGAATGCCCCTATTGGGAAATAGAAGAAACCAAAGACAGTTTACTTGCTCAGCTTGATTTTTTTATCCATAGCGATTCAGAAGCGAATTTTGAGGATTATTGGAATGTTTGGATGGAATATGGCATTGATCCCAGCGATGATCGGTGTTTTAGATTAGTAGCCATTCCCAAAGATATTACTATTTATCTTGATGAAAGTCTATCGAAAAATATGACCGTGAAACCCCGCCAAAGAGAATTATATGTAAGTGGAGAAGTACAGCTTACCCACATATGTCCTTGTGAAGATTGGAAATGTTTGAACGGAAAGCCGAATGTAGATGATGATCTCGTTATGTCTTTGTAATGGGACTCACGACACCTAAATAGTATGGCATCCGCCACAATTCATTCCTTCCGAAGAATTTATCCTTTTGCATAATTATCCGTCTGTATAGTATTCTACAGAATTTTTTTCAGTTCTAAATCCCGCCTGCTTGCGTAGCCATAACCGTGATGACATCTTTCTTGGGATGAATTCCAATCTTTGCGAACTTGAGATTATCGGGAAGAACTTTGCCTTTAAAAATGAATTGAATAGTAGAAGAACAAATTAAAGTCTCTACTTTTTCTGGAAATTTTCTACCTTCTACACTGCATTTTACCGACAGTTTAAAGTTAAATTCTAAAAATTTTCCGTCGGTATCGTATCTGGTGGAAAAATCCTCTATATCCTTCATTTTTAAATTCGTTGGCATATTGTGATTATTTAACATGATACTCCTATTTTATTACCCAAAATAGGGGTAAATGCTTAAATATGCCGTTAGACACTTCTAATATATAATATACATGAAAAAGGTAATCTAAAAAATGCGAACAGAACAATACTTAGAAGGATATGACGCGTGCCGAAACGCATTACAGACAATTATCGCCGAAAATGAAGAATTACAACACATTTCAGAGCTAATGGAGTTGGCTCAATACCCTTATTATAAAAGAGACGGAAAAGACTGGCATCCCGATTGTAATGGGTGCAAACTTCGGCAATTAAGTATGGATAATAATCGGTTATTGATAATTTGAAAGAGAAAAAAGTAGATTATAGAATCGGAGTATAGAGGTATAAATAAAAATGACTAAAACCATATCAATAATAGACGAATTTAGAGACTTGCCCGTTAATCTGGGAATACGATTTAGCTTATACGATTTTAACTTGCTGAAGAAGATAATAAACGAAGAGATTGAAAAACTACACCCCAACAAACAACAACTATTCCGAGATTTAACTTTATCGTTTAAAACTGACACAAACATTCTAAAACCAAACGAGATAAAAGAAATCCACGATACCATTTTATCCAGCAAAGAACATACAAATGACTTGAAAGAATTAATCGAAAACACAAAAAGGGAATTTATTAAACAGGTGATTTAAACACCTTTATCGAAAGTGTAAAAAAAGTATTAGTAAAGAAAAAAGGCAAATAAAAATGGCAGAAAAAGAAAAGTTAGAAGAATTGATCAGGTATCATCAAGATAAGTACTACAATTCAGAATCCGAAATCACGGACGCAGAATTTGACGCACTTTGGGACGAACTTCATAGGATAGACCCCCACAACTCGTTGTTTCATGAAGTAAGTCGCGATCAATCAGGCGTATTTCCCAAGAGAAAACATATTCTCTTTATGTGTTCTCAAGCCAAAGTCAACGAGCCTGACGAATTAAGAAAATGGTTTACCAAGACGCCGTGTGGTGAAAGAATCGTTCAATATAAATTGGACGGCATCAGTATTGAAGTCCAATACAAGAATGGAAAAATGACACATGCCGTTACCAGAGGTGACGGAACGACGGGAGATGATATTACGGCTAATGTAAAGAAAATGCAGGGATATGTTCCGAACATAAGCGAAGATTTTACGGGGGCTGTCCGAGCCGAGATAGTGATGCTTCAAGACACCTTCGATAAGAAATATGCGCATGAATATGCCAATTGTCGCAACTTGGCGGCGGGCATCAGCACGAGAAAGGATGGAAGTGGATGCGAAGATTTATCGTTGATTTATTACGACGCGATGGTTACCAACGGGTATTTTATTGAGAAAGAAACGGATAAAGTGACTTGGATGAGAAATCAGGGATTTAATGTAGTGGAAACGAGAAGATTTGATTCTGTAGAAGGTATTATTAAGTTCAGAGAATTGGTTATCAATGAACTTAGAGATGAATTGCAATTTGATATTGATGGTCTTGTTATAAAATGTAATAAAATTGACTTGGAAGATATGAAGCGTTCTCGACCAATGAAACAAATAGCGTTCAAATTCCCTTCAGAGATGGTAGTATCAACTTTAAAAGGTGTTGAATTTGCTATCAATGGACACAATTATACTCCTGTTGCCCTTATAGAACCCATACAATTAGCGGGAACGGAAGTCCGACGAGCTAGTCTTGCCAATCCCAATAAACTGAAAGAACTTGGCGTCAAAATCGGTTGTAAAGTGTTGATCACCAAGCGAGGAGAAATCATTCCTAATGTAGAAAAAGTGGTAGAGATTCCATCAGAAGCCACGGATGTAGAATATCCCGCCATTTGTGAAGAATGTGGAGCAAAAATTATCAACGAAGGAACAAGGATGTATTGTCCCAACGAGGCGTGTCCCAAACGAGCGTATCACCGCTTGAAGAAGTGGATAAAGACTTTAGGTATCAAAGAATTCGGCGATCATTTGCTCGGATCATTATTTAGCGAAGGGTTGATCAAAAACATTTCCGATTTATACCAATTAAAAGTTAATGATATTGCTAAACTGGAACGATTAGGTGAAAAATCGGCTACCAAAGCCCTTAACAACCTGTACGCCGTAAACAGCATTCCATTGACTAAATTCATTGCGGGGTTTGATATTGAAGGTATTTCCGAATCGATGATGAAATTAGTGGTCAAGGCGGGATATGATACTTTAGAAGAAGTAAAAAATGTCTCTATGGCACAATTGATAGCTATCCACGGTTTTGGTGAAGCGAAAGCGGAACTTCTGGTTAAAGGAATGGATGCCCTATATGATGATATGAAATCGGTCTTAGATACGGGAAAAATTACGATTAAAAAATCGGAAAAAGCATCAGGCGGACTCAACGGAAAAAGTTTCTGTATCACGGGCTCTTTAACAAAATTCAAAAACAGGGCGGAAGCCGTGAAATTCATCGAGGATAACGGCGGTGAATTCAAGAAAAGCGTGGTTAAAGGATTAGATTACTTAGTAACCAATGACACTACCAGCGGAAGCGCCAAGAACAAGAAAGCTCAAACTCAAGGCACAAAAATAATCACCGAACAAGAGCTTGTAGAATTAGGCAAAAAAGAAGCACCTAAAAAGAAAAGATCTCCTAAACAAAAATCACTCCCTACTTTTTGGTGAAAATGACCGTAAACAAATATACTAAACGCGTATCACCAGCCGAAGAAGAAGAAATGATTGCATTGCGCAAAAGGGGAAAAAGTATTCAAGAAATTTCCGATACTCTTAATTTCACCCCTTTGGTGGTTATTAATCACCTTCGAGATACTTTAGAAGATGGCGAACAATATGATTCTAAAAAAATAAAATTTGAACGAAAAAGGGAATTGGTAGAAGCGATGGTGTTGCGGGGATATTCAAAAAATAAAATAGCCATAAAAACGGGCATCCCAAAAGAAAACTTACATCGCTATGACATTGATAAAGCATTGATTGAAAAAACCGTCAAATCAGTAAGCAGATCACTACATTTTCCTGAAGAAAGGATAAAAGACATCGAAGAAATATGTCTCCGTATAAATCGAAAAAATCAAATAAAAAACCAATGGTACGAAATTTATGCGGGGGCAACGATTTGGTGGTATACCGATACGGTACTTTTGACTAACATTACCATTTATGATATAGAAAAAGAAATACAAAGAAGAGAAGCTAAAAATCCCCAACGATGTGTAGTAAGAGGGTGTTCTCGCATCGTAAAAAGCAAAGCCAAAGCATTGCGAAAAATGTTGGAAAGCGGAAAAATGGACATAAACGCCACTAAGTTGATTATTCGCCAAATGTTGGATAACCAACATCTAAAAAACGAGACGGGGATGGATATGTTAGAAGAAGTGCTAACTAAAGATAAATTTCCCGCCATAGAAAAATTGAAAGAATGTGAAAGAGATATCGTTCAAGAAGAGGGAGATAATTGCTATCAATTGCGCAGAAGGATGACCAGAGCCAGAAGAAAAATCGAAGAGATCGTAGAAGAAATGACTTTTTCCTGCGACAAAAGAGACTTACCCTCCTATATTCAATTACAAATTGAGAATGTGATCAAAGGGGAGATAATCGACCGTTCTCATAAAGATATATTACAAAAAACAACGGATATTATTACTAGCGAAATAGATACATCTTTAACAGCGGGAAAATCTCCTCGGACTATGGCGACAACTATCGTTTTTCTTGGTTTATTGTACCACAACATTAATATGAATCGAGATGACTTCTTAAATAGTACCTATACTTCCGAATCTACCCTTAGAACTAATGGTATTTTATTAGAAAAAGAGATAGGATTAGGGTTTGAAAAAAACCCTCCCGAATTAAAAATTCTGCCTCTAGGAAAGAAAATATTAACTCGATTGAAGACTATAGAACCCATAAATAAAGTGAGGGTTAATAAAAAAGCCCTTCTTAAAATAAAGGAGAAAAATACTGAAAAATCTCCATCTTCGATTTTGAAAGAGATGATGTGGATATTAGTATCTTCTACCGTTCCCGAATATTATTGCTCCCGCTTACTAGTGACATACTATCTATTCGACGGAGAAAAAACCAAAAAAGAAATATTTAAGTTAGCAGATGAGTATTTCAAACGATTTTTATCTTCTTTTCCTGAAGGAAAAAAGCAAAGAGATAAACGACGATATATAAAATATTATGCCCTACGGATATCAAGCAATGGGGGATACGATATTACCACTAAAATTACCTATATCCAATCTCGCGACGATAAGTACTATTTTAATCCTGATTATGATTTAGAAGATATTAAACAACAATTCAAAAAATTCGAGCCTTTCCTGAGTTTTTGTAATAAAGTGAACTATGATTCGGAACAGTGTAATACAAAACGAGAAGAACTAATAAAACAATTAATTTAGCTAAAAAACTCATCCACTATTTTTTGTCTGCCGTTTATTTTTTTATTGCCTGCTTTACAATACCCTTCATCTATTTCGAAGCTGATAAAATCCCGCTTCATTTGAGCACACACTACTTCTGATGAAGCTCCTCCTGAAAAGGGTATCAGAACTAAATCTCCTTGGTCGGTGCTGTGTCGCAAAATCGTCTTAATTAGCTCGTTCGGTTTCGGAGTTTCATGATCATTCGGATCACTTCTTCCCACCATATCGATATCCCATACCGCGTGATATGTGCCTAAGTTATGGAATCTGGTGACTACATCCTCTAATCCCAGTATCTCATTGATAATTTTGATATGTTCTTCATTAGGACAGCTTCTTTCTAACTCTATATTAGACATCCATCCCGTAACACCCCCGCTTTCGCTGAGTACTTTTTCCGCCAACACCTTTTGTGATAATCCGCGTTTTTTTCTCTCTTCCCGAATTCTCCGACCGTTATCAAAAGCATAATACAACACGAATTCATACATCATTTCATAATTTCTTTTACCCTCTCTTACAATAAATCCCGTCAAAAACCCGTGCTTCGGCGATTTTTTCTTGGTGGCAGATGACAAATGAAAGCGCTTGTTCCAAATAAGGGGTATTTGCAGTTTGAAATAGGTGTTTCTTGTTATCCACCGATGCAGTTCCGCCAACTGATCAAAATCATTATGACAAAGGTAAAAACTCCCGTTGTATTTAGTGATGCGCTCACATTCTTTTATCCTAACGCCACACCACTCAATATAATTATCAATTTTATCCCAATTTGCTTTATTGATATTATACGGGGCGTCCCAAAAAGTAATCTGTGCAATTTTGTCATCCAACTGCTTCATACCTTCTAAGCAGTCCATATTATATATATTATTTTTCTTCAACATCTTCTTTTTCCTTTATTAATCCCGCCTCGATCAATCGAAAATAAGTCCGTTGATATAACCCTTGAAGATGCCAAAGATATCCCGTATCTCTCAAATCTTCAAAAAATCCAACCATTTCTTCTGTATTCATATTTCCGTTTTCGAATGCAATGATTCGATCCAATAAATCATATTTTTTTGTCATTAAAACTCAAATGTCTTAGGTATGTTTTTTTCCATTTCATATCTAACAACGCCAATCGTTCCAGATCGAGATCGGACAAATCGGTGCGTGCTTCCATCATCGTAATTAATTTTCTCGATTTTTTTTAATAATTCACCTTCCATTGCAAAATCACACGCCGAAATATAATGAGCTTTTGCTATGATCTTCAATCCCAAAGAATCGAAATAACGCGCCAATTTGATCGCGTTTTGATATATTTCTTTATTTAGTATAATTACCGTTTCTTCATCTCCGATTTCCACGAGCTTTTGTATGTATAAAATCAATTTTAAGTTTTCCTTTTGAAGAGTGTCGATTTTTTCGTTGTCCGTCTGTATGGTAAATAGACCGCATTCAGTCTCTTTTTTCACTTTGAATGTTGCTCCATTTACTTCAAATTCTATTCAATCTAATCCTTCCGTATATATCACTTCTTCTTTCTATTATGGTTTCTATTATGACACCGCTGTAATATACTGACATTATCTTATCACAATTAGTGTTTTTGCATTTAAAAATCCCCATTCCCAAAAATACGAATCCTGGAATACGCTTGACTTTTGCCCCGCACCACTTACACCTTACTTGACTTCTTTTCAACATTATATCACCACACCAATCGACTTTAATAACTTATAGGCATTATTATATAATATATTATCCACATCTTTTTGGGTAATATCACATTCTTCGATCACGCGCACAAAACCCCTCAGAGTTTGTTCATCTTCGGAGATTCTATAATCCGACCCGAATAACAATCGTTCACTATATCCATCACGGACATATTGATAAATGCGTTTGGAGTGCGGAACATAACTTGTTTCTAAATACACATTATCGGCGTCCTTTCGGGCTTTTCTCATTATATTTTTTCTGTCAATGTTATCCTGATCAAAATCTTCCTTCATATGCATCAGCACAAAAGTGACTTCTGGATGATTTTCTATTATTTCCAAAAGGGGCAAAATAGGACTTCCCCAGCCCGTATGAACGGCTACTATATGGGCTCTCAATAAACCGATGTATGTGCTCATCTTGTCCCAATAATCCTTAGTTACATTATCAAAAATAGGAATGAATTTTACGATAGGAGGATATCCATTAGGCGTCCTTACTATCTGTAACTCTTTCAATCCAAGAGAGATCCACGGAACGGGTACAAATCTACACTTAGGTTTCTCCCCATCTGATCCTTCGGATGGTTCTGTGGTATTAAAGTTGTTCACATATCTAATCAATTCATAATTGAGGTGAGTAAGAGGTTTAAGTACAACATCAATGTATTTTTGTCCTTTCCCTTTCATCCCAATGTGCGGGATCATATCAGGAATGGAAATTATTTCCTTAGGAAAAGGCATTAGAATGGCGCATCGGACGGAATTTTTATCCATTCTTTTTGCGCGTTCCTCTACCTCTGTTAACTGAATCAAATGTTGGTGAAAGTCTATAATTTTATTCATTATAGATATAATATAGGATGTTTTTTATATATATCAAAGGTCAATTTAAAAATATCTGTGCTTATTAGTAGTAACTATTTATTAATAAATAATATCATTACAATGACAAAGAAAATAGTTAATTGGAGAGAGATTCTAGAGCCCTACGAAGGGCAAATACCAAAAGGGGGAGTTGAAAAAGTGGAAAAATTAGGAGAGCGACCAGCCCCTAAGAAGTATTCTCAAGAAGAAATTTGTTCCGCCAAAGTCAATATCGCTAGATTCTTCTGCAGGGATGTCGAAAAGATCACTGGTGTTGCAAATTGTGATGTGAAGAAATGGGATAAAAAGTGTAAAAAATTTCACATTATAGCTACATACGAAGTAACGGGACTAGAAACTTCCAACGGGAAGTTTTATTTACCTTACAATAAAGATTGGACTCTCAGTATGATTTCCAAAGGGATTCGAGAAAATGAAAAGGTATATCCATCGCTTACCGTGAATGATATCAAACATCCCAAAATCGAGTATAAGACGGATGTAATGTCTCCATTAACTGGGTTTAAACGCCTTGTGAGGCTCTATGATGACCATAGTGAGTTGGATGTAACGATCATATAGTGCTCTTTTTATACTTGGGTTTAAACTTGATATTATGAAATTGTATCACGGAACTTCTTGTCAAAATGTTGAAGAGATTCAACAAGAAGGATTAATTCCCGCGGACGAATCAGAGCAAATATGGTCAGAAGCGACTTTACAGAAAAAATTTGGAGTATATTTAACAGATGAACTCGAGAGAGCAAGGATGTATGCTTGTCAAACCACAAAAACAAAAAACCCAGATTATCTCGAGCCAATTGATTTGGAAATGATATTTCCAAATCCATATGATGTGTGTATATATGAAGTGGAATTGCCCGATGATTTCCCAAATGATTTTCCTTTGGAGCGGGATGATATTGATCCCAGAAACTGGAGAACTATTAACCAATCGATACCTACAAGATATCTCGAATTACTGCGACCTGAGGATGTAGCAAATAGATTGGATATATCGGTAAGAAATATTTGTCTTCCTGAACGAGAAGAAGTGGAATACAATTTAATGAAATACGAAATGGACTACTGAGTGATGTCAATAGAAGAATTTGAATGTGACTATGTAGAAGGAAATCTTACTCAATTTAAATTTTCCAGAAAAGAGAAGGATAAAGATAGATTCATCGATCCTGATTCCGACTATCAAAGCCAAATTCAGATAAAGGATAAATTGGGTAATCAAATCGGATATCTTATGCTCAACGAATCCGATTATGGAGAAGATTGGGATGTAATTAATATTCTTGTCATTGATATAGACAAAGACAAACGGGGTCAAGGCTACGGAAGCGATGTAATAGAATCTCTTACTGAATGGGCATGTGGTGAATCTTACTATGCGGTGGATGCCCGAAGTATCCGCGAAGACGAATGGTTTAAAAATAGAATTTCTTTGTTTGAGCGCTTGGGATTTGAATGTGACGACAAAGGAGGAAGTTGGAATTGTTATTACGAATGTTGGGGTTAATCTCACCACAACTTTTTTATATGACCGATGTATCATCGGAATATGAATATATTGACCTGCAGTTGTAAAGACATAACCAACAAAAATGAAGATATGGAATTACAGAAAAACGGAGAAGAAGCGCGGATTGAAATACAAAAAGATATTTTCGGCTCTTGTATTTGTCAAGTAGACGGAAATGAAAAATCCTTCGATAGGGTCGTTCTTAATGTAGAAACCAAAACCAAAAGTGAAAAGAAAATAGATATTTACGAAAAAGAATTCGAACGAATAAAGGCGAAATTTCGAGGGAAGCCTTTTGTGTATAGCGTTCCTATAATCATCCCCCGAGTTTTGGATAGGATCAACTTATGATAGTATCTTTATATAGTAACAAAGGAGCATAGAACTATGGTGCATTTAGATATAAGTGAACATGTTGGTGATGTGTTCAAGAATGTTAAAAAAATTTCTTGTCGAGCGGTTAATCACGGACATTACTCGGATTGTAATCTCTCTGGTGATAAATTGGAACATATAGCCTTTGATCCAGAAGATGTAGAAGAGATCACACACTTCTTCCACCATTATCTTTGCCTCAGATGGTTTAAATGCAATTTCATTTTCATCGGAATAAAAATTGCGGGCATATTCTCCGTAGGAATAATCGAAATCGATGCTCTTTTTTGCAATTTCCAGAGCGTTGGGAACTTCTAAATATCCTTTGATCACACAATCCGCCCCAACGGAAAAATTTAACAGAGGCTCATCTATTGACCAGTGCTGTCCCAATCCCATACTATCATAATATATGGGATCAATTCCATTTTTGAGTAATGTTTTATAGGCATCACACCCGCCTTCTTCATACTCAATCATTCTGTATAACGGAGGTCTTTCCGTTAATACTCGTTTTACCCGATGGTTAAATAAATCTTTTTGTTCCTCTAAAAATTCATCGAATGGTTTTGCGGGTCGCCCTTCATAATGATTCTCATATTCTTCTTTAAGGTTAGTATATAAATAAGGGGAGAATGTACTTCGATTTTTCTGTTGTTGTAAATAAACATCCAGTTGATCCATAGCTTAAAACAATCTTTATGGTATTTAAAAAATATAGAAAAAAGAATCTCTTATCTTGCTACTCACAATCCAATATAGTTCCGATTAATGAACTCCTCCTAGTCGAACATTTCATCCCTGCCTTTAAATCCAAACTAAAACTTCCCAAAGAAGCAGAATCTTCATTAACAACGGCGGTGATCATAAAGTCTGAGTTACTGTTTCTTTTCATTTTCTTTTGTTTTACATTAATATGAGCAAGTATGGGTAAAGGAGCTGTTCTCTTTGCCTGAAGAGGATCAATTCTCTTTTGAAATCGACACTCATAGCCGATGACATTTTCCCCATATTCGGGAATAGGAACAATATCACAAGTTAGAGATACATTATCTTCTACTACAAAATCTTTTAATGGCATACATCGAATGAGAAATCGCGGTATTTAAAAGATACAGAAAAAAGAAATTTAAAAAAATTATTCATAACTAACTTCACAGGAATCGCCATCACACATCAACACTCCCTTTGAGCGCTCTTTAAACTCACCCAAATCTAGAGGTTTTAGTTTTGATGTGAATTCTTCGTATTGCTCTTTGGTAATTTCTTCGTAAGGCGCTTGAGCATATCCGTGCTCCGATATAGGTAAGAGAGATACGCTCTTTAATTTATCTTCAAAACATTCCAATGCATATACAATGTCCTTTCCTTCGGTCTTCTTGTCAAAAGTTACCGTGATGCTGACTTGGTTATCCGACCAGTATCGTTGGAGGTCGGCGGCGTTTTGCAATTGCTCCCACATTGACACATCTTTCTTGCCCCGAATGAAGTTTTTCTCGTGAACATAAAAATCAACGACCATCATCGTCCTTTCTCCCGTCGCCACTTCTTCCATATGATAACCCGCGTTTTCGAGGATTTTGATTAATTTTGATTTTTTCGCGATCCTTATCCGCCTAATATAATATTCGGAGTGAGGATAATGGATTCCAGAAGAGACGCCTGGAAGTAAAGAAACTGAGCCACTGGGCTTCACTGTGGTGATTTTGATCGACTTCGGAACGGTGAGCCAATCGGAATATTTTTCATCTTGTTTCTGGAGAAACGCGTATCCTTTGTCGCACCACTGCAGGAATTTACGCCTACCAAATTTATTGATAGCTTCAATAATTCCTGACATAGAAGTTCCGATTCTTCGATTCTTACCCATTACTTGATTAGTTTCTTTCCAGTGGGTATTCATCAATGTAACGCTCTTCGCATATAAATACGCGTATTTTAAAGTTTCTTCGTATTCTTCATAAGTATCATGTCTTGAAGGGAAGGTCTCTACTAAGCAACAAAGTTCACTACTCTCCAAAGTTTGTTCTCCGCATTGCATTGTAAACACACCATCACATCTCATAGTCTCAGGATCGAAAGATGTAATGATCCCTACATTATGATTATCATCAACCGTGATATTATATACATCTTGTTTGATATTTGTTCGCTCGACTCTCAATACCCGATGATTATATTCTTTAGCCCGTTTTTTCAGATCTCCAAAGCTTTTTAAGACAAATTGATTCGAAGAATGGGGATTACATCTAAAAGAAACTTCTTTTTTCTTACATTCTGCTTCCCATTCCTTCTTGTATGGATTTCTGCTGAGTGATAATTGGAGATTTTTGTAAATGTTGATCTGATGATGTAATATATTTTGTTGCCGTTCTTCAAAATATTGTTTTTGACCTTCTTTTCGTTTCTCAATTGATTCTTTCTTTTTATTACTACAAGAAATGGAACAATAACACTGTTCCCGTTCTCCGATGGGCAAAATCATTTCTTTATTACATATTTCGCAATTCTTTTTTACATATAATTGCTCGTCTATCCATACTGTCTCTAAATCAGTTTCTCTTTCAAATTCAAGGTAATATCTTTTCCATTCTTCCTTTCGAGAAATCGATATTTTTGCCTTGACTTGATCATCATCCATCCCTTTTTTGATTGCTTTATTTAGTTTTTCTCGATATTCGTCATCTTGACACCGTTCTGTGGTTTTGTTCCCAATTAATTTTTTAGTATCTTCGGAATGTGACTTTCCGAACATTGGATTGTTTTCGCCAGCAACATCATAAAATCCGCGAATTTCTGAATGTTTTGAAAATGACATTATTTCGAGATTTTCTGGAGTGTTATTTAGCGTATTTTCATCTTTGTGATGAACTACAATGTTGTTACTTTTGACAAATCCATTAACTATACCTTCTTGATATAATTTTTTCCATTGTTGGGGATTATTAAAATGGGCAATCATTCGGTGTTCATATTTTTTGTGTGCATTCCTATCCCTAGTGTTTCTATACACTCGTAGGTATTCTTTATCTTTAAATTTTTCATTATATTTAGAAAATCTGGGAAGGTTATCTCCCTTCTTCAATTCATCGGCTCTCAATTGCGTACCGTTTAATAATATCATTTTATGGTTAGGAGTTACCGTTAAGGTAGTTCCATCCTCAAAAACGATTTTAATTACCTCTTGATTGTGACCCGTAATTCGAGGATGGCGTCCCATTTTGATTTCCACCAATCCCTCTTCATTTAATGAATATACAGGAATATCCCTTTTTTCTTCGGATAATTGTTGAATAGCGACTGCTCCCCTGCCATCAGCCACGGCAATAAGTGTATCTCCCACGAAACATGGGTTAACCCCCATAGCTTTTCGGTCTTTATAATCCTTCACGCCATTCATTCGGGAATAGGCACGAGAATTTTCTAACCATACAATTCCAGGCTCGCCGTTTTCTGCTATGTTTTTTGCGATGCCACCGTAGTCAAATCCGCTATTAGGATCGACAATAACCGAATTATTTGATGCCCACCGCCTATCATTGCACTCGAATTGATATTTAGTGTAATCTTTCATCTGCACATAATCCATATCATTCGGATCACCCAAAGCGATTTCAGCGCTGTTATGCACCAAAAATCCTTCGCATACAAAATTGTGGTTTCCTTCCACTTCAATATCGTAGGTGTGTTTTTCTCCATTCGGTTCTATAGACAGAATTTCGATGGGTATCCAATCGGGATTAACCAATCCTTTTTCAATAAGTGTATCGAAATTAGCGTCTTTATATTTTTTTCCGCTTGATTTCGTTCCTCGTATCAACCCGCTACTCAACGGTTGAAAATCGATATCTCTTCGTTCTCGAGCATCCAACAAAATTTGATAAGGAATGGAAAGCCCGTTCTTTTTCGCTTTCCTTACTTCGCATTTCCAAATCGCACAATAGGGCTCAATGATCTCCTTAGCTCGTATTTGGGATTGAATTCCTCGGATATGAAGATAATGACACCCCCTATAACATTTATCCCGTTCTTCATTATATCTCGAATCTCTTTCGTGCAAAGTAGTCGCTATACCCAATGATAATGCGATCTTTTGGATATCTTGTATAAAATCCAATCGGGTGGAGTATAACAGTATGTTTCGATCACCCCCGTCCGAATCGGATAGCCCCGCCAAATACGATGCTCGCATCTCGGGAGTTCCGTTCCATATCTCTTCGGTGATTACGGGTGGTTGATGAGGTTTCTTATAACGAAGTATATATGTTGCAAAAGATTTATCAAATACTCTAATATGAACATAGGTATTTTGTATATTCTCTTTAGGATCATATCCCATCTTTTGTAACACCGAAAAACATTTATCCTTTAATCCTTTGTTGTAGTTTTCGGTAGACATTGCTAGGGAAACTGTCCCTCCACCGTGATTTTCTCTAATATAAGAATTACCATCGCCGTGATAATACCCGATGAGCCACATCTCATCTTCGGAAATTCCCTTTTTTCCTTCCGTATGCACCACGGAAATTAGGCGATCTTTGGTAGTAAGGTCTCCTGCATATTTCCATTCATAGGATTCCAGCCCATTATAGATTGCCATCCGATGGTTCGGAGTGCACTCGATTGATCCGTGAGAAGTGTTGATTTTGATAGTCTCTTGAATGCCTTGATCAAATTTAGTGATTATTTTTTTATAACTTCCATCTGATGTAAGGACAAAATTACCAACATTTATAACCGATATTTTCTTATATCCCATAAGAGTCGCAATTCTTTGTGTTTCGGTTAAGCATCTTCTCACATTCCCAGCGACCACGCAACGACCGATGAAGTTCATTATATCCACAATATCAACGCTTGTTAATGTCTGACCAATCTTATTTTCCAATAACTTCCGAATGTCCTGATACATATTATCAAGAGGATCAGGTCCGCTCGCAACTCCTCCGAAGCCGTTTATGGGGCTTCCTTTGGGTCTTACCAAACTATAATCATAAGTGGGGATTTGTTTACCTTCGAAGAAGGCTGTGAGCATCAATTCTAATCCAGTAAGCCAACCTTCCCTACTATCGGGCACTTTAAAAGTGAATGATCCTTCGGTTGGTTGTTTAATCTCTATTTTTCCTGCGCCCTTCGTATCGAATCCAACACCAACCCCTAGCATCAGAGCGTCCATAAGGAATATGAATGGTATGTGTTTCTGAGTTCCAATATCAGTGGTGCTTACAAATCCGCAATTGCTAGTAAGAATATTTCCTTCCAACGCAAAAGATCGAAGGTTTGGAACGGTGGCACAAAACACTTCTTCTTCCCTGTCTGTTTCTTCAACTGATGACACTTTCCACATTAATTTTCTGGGATGTATAAATTCTGAGGTTGTTTTACTAAGACCATTCGGATATGCATACGAGAGAAAGAGATCTTTTTTTAATTCGGTTGTTTTAACCCTTCGAAATTCTTCGTTCTTATTTGGGGTTACTTTTACAAACCAAATATGGTCGGATGTACAATACACTTCTTTGAAAATATTATATGATTGTTTTAGAGTGAGTTTTACCAATTTCTGTTTACCGAATGATCGTATAGGAGCTTCTATCCATTTTCCTCCTCTACTCAAGAGTATTTGGTTCGTCCCTACACAATCTCCTATTTTTTTAATTCCTTCTTTAGTAATAATTTCCGTATCATAAGCAAAACAATTGTTCAAAGCCATACTCCCGTGCCTTCGGACGAAATCCGTTCCCATAATCCAAAAACCGCGCCCAGGTGGACACATCTTAAATTCCCATACCTTCTCAAACATTCGCTGGGCGCTTTTTTGAGCTTTTTTCTCATTCCACGGTAACCTATTTTCCTTACAATGTGTTTTTTGTAAAGAATACACCCCCTCTATAACCCTTTGAAGACTTTCCCAAAATTCTTCTTTGTTGCCGTCGGGTTTTACGCGGGCGTAGGTGCGCTTATAGGTAATGTAGCCGAGCGGTCCGAACTTTGGTTGACGACCTCTGTATTGTTCTATAAAGTCTTCGGACAAATGGAATCGTACTGTGTCTCCCATAAAGAGTTTTTTTGCTTTATCTAATCCCCGTATGGTGAGCTCGGTGCATACCATTTCTCTGATTTGAGACTTCTTAATTTCCTTAGCTTTTTCCTTAATTAATTTCAACGCCACTACATCGGCGACTTTTTGCGACAATTCCAAATCAAGACCCGTTTGGATACTGAGTTTCCTAATAATATCTTCTATTTCAAACGGCTCTTTGTCTCCCCTAGAATCTATTACTGAATTAGGAAGAAGGGTTGAAATGTCAAAAGTTGAACTATCCTTAGCATCCTTTTCCAAATTATTTCCCCTTATTTTTCTTCGGCTTCAAAATCTTTAATGTCGTTCCTGACGCCGATGTAATCTCGCGCCATCTTGCAAATGAGCTCAATAATCTCTATTGAATTCATTTTGGGGATAATCAAGTCATAGATTTGGTGGGGTGTGACATCTTCCCAATTTTCAATCTCATCAAAAAGATATCCATATCCATTCTTAAAATCAGCCCAAGGGATACCCATAGTAGTATATTGGGATCGCCATTTGCGATTTATGTTTTGAAGTGCTCCACAAACTAATTCTCTAACATATCGCGCCGTTACTTCCGTATATTTTTTATTAATATACAAATCCATAATAACTTCGCATACTTCAGCGGTTATCTTATCAGCAACCAACTCCCAGTTTTTGGGACAATCCTTCTTTATAGTTGTTTCCTTCAAAATTGAATGTTTAATCCTATCAGGATCAAAAGTATGGGCAACCCCATCTTGACTCCCAATGACTTTAGGCATATTCCTCCAAATAAAATCTTTATTACCTTGGCTCAAGACAACTACTCCATCATTTATAGCTATTCCTTTTTCCACATTTATCACAATTAATTATTTTTAATCCCATCGAATGCACATAATTTCCCATACTGCATCAGAACGGGGTGTTCTTTATTTTTGTTGTTTCTATATTAACACTATTCAATGGTTGCGAAAGTATTAAAATATTTTTGGTGAAGTATGTCGCGGTAGTTATTAAGTAATCACCGACATTACGGCTTCTCTTCTACTTTCTCTAATATCGGCGATGCATTTTGATTGGACACGGATTGTTGAGTTGTGGTTTCTTCTTCTTCGGGTTTAGTTTCAGTTGGTGGTGGATGATATATCGATTTCGCTTTGGCGTAATAAGAATGTATGGGGTGATTTATATAATCCGCCTTATCGACCCTGAAACGCAATTTAAATTCAGTAGAACACCCCGCTCCGAAGTATCTCTTACGACACATGCTATAAATGTGTTGAATTTCGCTCTCTAACATTTCAACTTCGTCTTCGGTTATATATATACTTTCTAAATGAGGTCTAATAAAGGCTTCCAATTGTTCTGGTTTCCAATCCTTAAATGGACACAATCCTTGGGATTGTATCTTCTTACACCCAAATGATGAATATTTTTTACCGCCTCCAATCTCTCCATAGTGATGGGGAAGTTCGTATCGACCCCAGTGCGATGATAAAAACTCGTCCCAACTGACACCAACATTTTTCGGGTGTCGGAGATACCAATAGCGAAGATAATCATTTAAACTCATCCCAGCCTCCCGCAAAAAGAATCCCATCTGCAGATATTCCGTGCGTTCCAATTCAATCCCGTTAAATATCGACCAATCTATAGCGCGCATACAAGGTGGAAATTGTATCGCTTCCTCTTCTAGATGTTCAATACCGATAAAGGAGGTAGATGTGGATTTGATCACTTCGTAAATCTTTTCCGCCATTCTCTGAAAATCTTCGATCTTTTCCACTGACATCCCTTTCGATAATTCGTTGATTTTCATTCTCAACAACAAAGTGTAATTCTTCACCGCCTGAGATATCAGTGCCGAGTTTTGAATTTCCATAATCGCGTATCCCTTATATAGAAGACATTTATTATCTTTCACAGCGCGCGGAATGGATTCCCATTGCACCGCAATATATAGCTGATCCGATAGAGCCGATCTACTTACTCCTATAGTATCGTAAAAGTGTTTAGGTTTCATGTCGAGCGAATACTCTATTTCGTCTGCAAAATCACCCAAATACATAATCATATCACTAAACAATAACCTTTTCAACAAATCTATAAAAAAAGAAGGTTTTTTGTTGCGAATTAATTCTAACTTTCTTCTAAGTGTCGCTCCTTCGTTATTCAAAAACCAAGTCTCTATATTCCCTGTATCTGAAGATGCTGATATCATTCGTAAAGTTAGATGAGCAATCAAATCTTCTGGTGCTCCATCCTTTATTTCCTTCTTTTCGTGGACTAGCTCCGATAATTTTATAACTCTTTGTAACACTATCTCTTCTAAATCGGATTCATCAACATTCAGATTAACTCCAGCCCTTTGTAATTGAATAGCCATTTGTTCTGGTGTTAAATCAACGCCGTAGAGCGTGAATAATTTTTCATTCATGGTATATATTTGTGGATATATATATAATTATAACTTACCACATTACTTTAAAAATAAATGATTTAATTTAAATTAAGTGAAATTTTAAGTTTGAATAAATATTCTCTTTTTCTACCCGACATTGTGTAGAATTAAACTTCTTTTGAATGAATATAGTGCAATTTGGTAAATTTCCGATTATCTAATCTCAATCTTTGTTTATCTCTTTTAATGCATCATAATGCTTCTTTGCAAAATTACAATCATCTGAAACTATGATTTTTTCGCTATTTTCCGTCGATAATTCTCCCGTTTCCACATCACACTCATCCAATCCCCAGTAATGACTCTCCCCTCTAGCAATATCCCCAAATATCTCTTTTGCTAAATCCTTCGCGCCTTCGATAGCCTCTTCTTTGGTATCATATGATAAATAATCCGATTCGAAAATAGGATTGCACATTCCCGCAAAAGTAGGATATGGACCATCACCAACTAAACACCCCATTACATTTCCACCACAAAAATCATAATCTTCATCATCTTCGTCGCATCCAATTGCGTTCCAGAAAAAGTATGCACCTTTTACAGGAGCTGTCCACCCACCATCTTCACCATCAACAAAAACACATGCTTCATCTTCCCACTTACCCCATACATCAAATGCTCTACCACCCCATAGGGCGTGAGTATCTTCACAATCTTTTTTGTTGGACATATCTAATATTTCAAGCATAGAACGATTTTTGTTTTGTCATATATAAAGATATAGTATAGTAACTAACCATTTTCTTTTTATAGAAGAAATGCAATTACATTCATATGTTTCAAACGGAAAGCTCGTGTATCAGATTACAAAAAGATGAAAAAAAAGAATACTATGGTCAAGTGTGTGGAGAACGACCAGATGGATATATTAAATGCATTCCCGATTACGGCGCTGGTGATAGATGGATTTGCAAAGGGACTGATGAAGGTGTAAGGTGCGTAAATAAATTCGAGAGTAGTTCTGTAGTAGAAGGTACTTGTATTGTTGCCAATGAAAAAAAATCTAAAATGGTGTCAATTTAAAATGTTAAAAGAAAAAACAAAAAAAGTATATCAAAGCGATATTCGAAGCATCACCAAAAAAGTACCCCGATATTGGTTGATCGACGGATTTTTCGAAGAGAATAACATCGAGGAGATTGATGTTGTATATTTATACGATAGAAATGTCCGAACTTATTTAGCGGAATCTACCCCAAGTTATAGGTTAGAGCCTATTAGACTCATTCCAACGCCTAATGAAAGCGAACAACAAAAAGCCGTTGATGAGATATATCCTCCTTTTGATGGAGATTATTATCATACTTCCGCCATTCCCGAAGATAAAAGCACAAAAATAAATGTAGATATTTGCAACTTTAGTTGGTCAGAAGATCGCGAGCATTTTAAAAAATTTCAAAAATGCATAGAATTCTGTAAAGTAAACGAATATCTTTGTTAATTTTTTTTTAATTTTTTTTTTAATTTTGGTTTTTAATTAATATCATTGATTTCTGGATAACAATCTTACACCGCCAGATTCCGCCGATATAATTTCTTTAGTAGTAATAGTATAAGTAAGATAAGTAGTAGGTAATTATTATTTATCTATTATTTTGTTTTTGTTTGTATTATCATTATAAATTATATCTTTAATTTCGTATCTCTCCTTTTCTTCTCTTATCTCTACCTTATTTTACTCTATATGGTATTATATGTTACATCCCTAAATAAAAGATATATTTATATGCTACCAAAAACTAATATTAAAGTAGTCCGTCTTAAGGCAACTATAAAATGCCAACTCCGTTGGCAACAGTGGAGTGTAATTTCACTATATATAATATTGCTTAAAATAAGTCGAATTTTATATTTAGGTTATTTTCCTGTATATTGGTATTTTTGCCACTTATTTATTTCTATGAAGTTTTCGGGGTTCATTATAAATAATTGTTCTATTGCGTCATCGACTATAACATCGGATATTTTTTCCATACCCGCTTCTTTAAGCCATTCTTGATAATCCACAAATCCTTTTTCATCCTTTATCTGTTTCATAATTGCAATGGCTCGTGATTTTTTAAAGTCCCTCAATTCCCGTTCTTCATTTGTTCTTTCGTTTATTTCTATGTCTTGCATAATTTTTTCTACTATTTTCTCGCTTTCTACCAATTCTTCTATTTTTCTCTTCATTCTCTTTATTTTTTCATCTTTTCTCCGAATTTCTCTGATTAAATCACTCTTTTTCATATCTCCATACCATATAGCATCATCCTTTATCTTATATACTATTTCGTGTCCCCTTATTTCACTCCGCTCTATTATACCATCCTTCTTTTCTAATCTATTTAAATATACTCTTACATTTTTCAGGTTTTTGTCTTGCTCTTTGTTTTTATATAGTAATTTTGTGATTTCCTTTGCGGTAAGATCTCCTTTTAAGTATAGCGTTCTGAATACATTACCTTTGCCTGATGGTTTTATTAACAATGGGTTTGAGAGGTCTCTTACGGGTATCATACAGTAATATCACCACATCTAGTAACGGGAAAAAAATTTATTTTGGTTTTATGGAGACTTTGTAGTCTCACAAGGGCATTTGATAGTTACAAAAACAACTTTTTGTGTTGCTATATATAATAAAATATTGAAACTTAATAAATATTTCTATGCATATTTGGGCGACTCTACATTAATTTTGATGATATATAACAAAATTTTGTTATAGTTACACACAAAAAAAGTGGTATAACAAAAAAATGTTATACTATATTTTGTATGTGTATTGATAAAAGAAGTATTTTAGTTCTATTTTTTATTTTTTGTAAAGGTGAATTACAAAAATCGTGAAAGTATGTCCCCACTTTTCAAAAAAAATTTACAAAATCTCCACTACATCTAGTGATTAAAATATTTTCAAAAAAATAAATAAAATATAATGATTTATGAACATTTTTCAATTTTTTTAACTCTAATAAAAGATAAATGAGTTGCTTTTGTCCTTTATAATTTTTTTGAATGTTAAAAATTACCTTTTTGATATATAAATGCACTCAGACATTGATTGTTATTAATTATTAATATTAAATTAGTTGATTAAAAATGAGTTATAATCCAAATAAAAAATATTCCTGCAAGAAATGCGGTTATCATCATAACCCTGGATCGCAGAAACACCAACCTCATTGGAAACATAGAGACGATATCGAAGAAGAATCGGAAGAAGAATTAGAAGAAGAGGAAATTGAAGAATTGGAAACGCTCAATAGAGAAGAACTTCGAGAGGCTCGGCGGGAGATTGGTAATGAAGTGAAAGATCTGGCGCTTGAGGATATTGATGGAATAAGCGATGATGTAGCTAGGAAATTAAAAAGGGTTGGTGTATTACTACCTTCAGATCTTGCTCAATTAGAACCTAAGGATTTAGAAAGTATATTGAAGGAACAAGGGATTAAAGGGATAGGACCTAAGACCTCAGAGAGATTGATTGAATGTGCTAAAGACGCTTGTGGTGGTGGTGTAAGAACCGCTAAACAAATGATTGTAAAGTACAAACGCCGTGTCCGAAAAGAAAATATTATTACAACAGGAAGCAAAGAACTCGACGAAAAAATCGGCGGTGGTTGGATTATGGGAACCACCATAGAAGCCTATGGTATGTTTGCTAGTGGAAAATCGGAATTGGCGCTAGCTTTAGTTGTAAATTCATTTCTTCCTGCTGATATGGGGGGTTTGGTCAGAGATGATTTCATACCTCAAGCGTTGATCATAGATACCGAAGGTGTGATGGATATGGCGGTCAGTAGATTTATCGAGATGTGCGCTCATATTAGTGAGGTACTTGGACATAATCAAAACGAAGCGCTTGATTTTTTAGATCTTGTCACCGAAAATATCGACATTCAACAAGCTAGCAGTTCCGCGGTTCAACAAAAGAAGATGGACAAAGCTTATGAGGATGTGCTTGCAGGAAAGAAGAATTATGTTATCATTATTGTAGATAGTCTTGTCAATACCTTTAGGCAAGATTATCCTAAATTAAATGAGTTAGCTCCTCGACAGAAAGCCATTAATATCTTTTTGAAGAGAGCGAAAGATACCATCACGATAACGAAAACTCCCGACAATTTGGGGGGAATTTTGTTTTGCACCAATCAGGCACAACAAAAACCAACGATTTACGGCGATGGAGTGACCAACATAGGTGGTGGTGTTGTCCAACACAATTTAGATCTACGACTGAAATGCAGACGACCGTCCCAAAAGAAACCAGATCGAGTGGTTAAAATTGTCGATTCTTCTTGGTTACCTACGGGTGACGCAGGATTTCAAATATTAGGGAAAGGCGTCACGGGAGAAGATGGAGAGACAACTCTCGAAAAAATGATAGCAGAGCGCGAAAATGAAGCGTAAAATTTCTTTTTATTTCTTTTTATCAAAATAACATTTGTGATTTTTGAAAAATATCTTAATGCAGATTGTCTTTAAATAGAAAGAAGATGTAATTGTGGTATGGTACAAAAACCACTTCAAGATTGTTTGGTGACACTTGATGATAAGGTAGTAAATATACTTAAGAACATAGGAAAGACATCTGATAAGCTGGGAGAAAGATGTTATGTAGCAGGGGGTCTGGTGAGAGATTGTCTGCTCGGTATAGGTGGAAAGGACATAGATTTAGTGTGTTCAAATTCCGAAAGAATTGTAGATGGGTTGGCTGAAGAAAATAAGTTGGATTTGAATAAAAAAGGACAACCTAAGTTTGCCAAATTTCGTAAATACGGAACTTTTCAGGTGAAGATGGACGATGAAGAAGTGGAGTTAGTAAATCCCAGAAAGGAAACATATATTTATGAGTCTCATAAACCCAATAAGGTGGAAGAAGGGACATTTTTAGACGACGCCATGCGCCGAGACTTCACCTTAAATACATTATTTCTTGGTATACAACGCGATGATTGGATGGATGTTATTGATCTCACGGGTCGAGGTGTGGATGATTTGAAAGATGGGATTTTAAAGACTCCATTAGACCCTGATATTACTTTTGTGGAAGATCCGAGCAGATTATTTCGGTTGGCGCGATTCAAAGCCTGCAAAGACTTTGATATTGATCCCGAGACACTGGCATCTGCAAAGAAAAATGCACATGAAGTTAATGAGTTCATTGAAGTGGAAAACAAAAAGGGAGATAAAGTTATCAAGGAGAGAGTTCCAAGAGAATCGGTCAGACAGATGATGGATAAAGGAATTGTTTGTGATACTTACTTGGAAACTCTGGATGAAATCGGTCTTCTTTCGTTAATTATACCCGAAGTAGAAGATATGAAGGATTGCACCCAATCCCAAGAACATCATCTGTGTGATGTGTGGGAACATACATTACGCGTCGTAAACGAAATGCCTCCCGTAAAGGAAATGAAGTGGGCGGGATTATTTCACGACATCGGCAAACCATCCACATTCGACAGACGCGGAAATTTTTATGACCACGAAAAAGAGTCCGAAAAAATGGCTCGGGAAATAATGACACGACTTAAGTTCTCTAATGATGATATACGATACATATCTCATATTGTAGGGCATCATATGAACATATTAAATTTGATTAACCAAGACACTCATAAACAAAAGAAACCAACAAATCGCGCCATTCGACGATTTGCAGTGAAGAATGATGGATATGAGAGTGATCTTATTGAATTCGCCTACGCCGACACCAAAGCAAGTGGCATCCATTGGAAATCGGATCACCGTAAAATCGAAGAGTTTGAAACGCGTTTGCGAGAAATGGAACTCGATTTGGGTATGACAATGGGATCTAAGTTCAAGTTAGCTGTAAATGGTTATGAGATTATGCAAACTCTTCATATCAAACCAGGAATTAAAGTGGGTGAAGTCCAAAAGGAATTAACATCGAAGATTTTGGATGGAACTCTAAAAAATAACAAAGAAGATTTATTAGAATATATGACGCGGATGTAGGTCGATCCGTTATATTTATATCGAGAAGCTGATTAAGATAGCTATGGAAAAACGAAAAAATCGTCAATAAAGGTGGAATGAATGAGCAAAAGGATAGACTTAGAAAAATACCAAGATTTATGGATTATGACTGAAAGTGGACTAGTATTATACCACAAATCTATACACCAATTGGACAAACATTTATTTGGTGGATTTATGAGTGCATTGCATTCATTTTCTCAAGAAATCGATAAGGGTGGAATTACAAACTTTATGATTAATGAAAGAAGATATTCTATTTATAAAAAACAAAACTTAATATTTGTGATCGGCTCTTATCCAACGGTTAAAGAAAAAAGAGTTCTTATGGGACTCGAAGCAATTTCCGAACAATTTATCGAGCTATATGGATCATTACTGGAAAATTGGGATGGAGAAGTTACACCTTTCAAAAATTTTGGAGATATATTACAGTCGCAATATAATGGAAATGTAGAAAATTTTCTCTTGCAACTTTAGGAAGAATATTTATGAAAGAAAAAGAAATAAATTTAGAAAAATATCAAGGTAAATGGTGGGAAATAGCTAAGAAACCCACCATATTCCAAATAACTTGTCTTAGCGACACGAATGCCAACTACACCTTAAAAGAAGACTATGTAGAAGTAGAAAATAAATGCAAAGGCTTGTTCGGTATTCCTCAATCCGTTAAAGGTAAAGCATTTTTTTCTGAGAAAAAAAACACACTTCAAGTCCAATTTTCACCACTTCAACCTAAATTTGACAATTATATCGTGGAATGGGTAGATAAGGATTATCAAAACACCTTGGTGGGTAGCCCAACAAAAACTTTTTTGTGGTTTCTCAGTCGGAATAAAAAAGTATCCGATAAACAAATGACTAAATTTAGAGATATAGCTATTTCCAAAGGATATGATTTATCTAATCTACAAATAACCAAACAGAGTTTATCATAGTTGTAATTTTTGGAAAAGGTATCTTTGTGAACTATCAAGATCAAGAAGCGAAGATAAATATCAATGTAATTTTGTAGTGTGTAAACAACTTTTTGTGGATCACTTTTAAGTAGGATGGTTGTGAATTTTATATAATGTTAAAAAAAGATTGTCAAATATATCAAAACGAGAGAACATTTTTTATATCCCTTATCTTTGTCCCCATATTGATGCGGTTCATAAGAGACATTAAAAGGAACGAAGAGGATATGAGATGTTTTGTAGATTAGGTGATTTTTATCCAAGAAACACTATCTACTTTTAGGACGGTCACAAAACACTGCAAAGAAGGAAACTTAGGAGCGTGCGAAATTCTCTATATGGAAACCAAAATAAATCCGAAACCAGAACTCGTGGTCGGAGGATTGGGTGATGGATATACTGACGATGAATTCGGTAAAGAACAGCTCCTGAAGGGAATTAGCGTCGAATTAGAACATACTAATAACCCATGGATTGCCAAAGAGATTAGTAAAGATCATTTAGTAGAGGAAGCAAACGAAAAAGGGATATTACCCAAATATTCTGTATATTATGACGATCTTAAAAAAATGGAAGATGCGTGGAAAGTAAAGCGCAGGAGAAGAAAATAATGGTAAAAGTTAATACAAAAAAGAAAGTTATTGAAAGAAGATTAAAAAAAGAAGGACTTTTAGATATAGTTAATATGGTCGGAACAACTTCCGATAGAGTGGGGGAAGATACCTATTTGGTAGGAGATGTAGTCAAAAATGTGTTGACAAACCAAAAAGACAACGCATTGACATTTGTAAGTTCTGATCCTAAAAAGGTTATGGACGCCATAGCGGACGATATTGAAGAAGTAACTACGGAACGCCCAAAGATATTTAATATCGATTCCTTTACCAAGAAAATGGTCGTAGGTGGAACAGGAATAGAAGTATCCGATCCTATAAAAGAAATTTGGTCTCTCTCCTCTCTTGAGCCGAAAAAAGAAAAAGGAAATTTTTTGGATGATGCATTGGGGCGAACATTTACGATTGACGCCTTAGCATTGGGAACACAAGCAAAAAATTTCTTAGATGTGGTAGATTACACAGGAAAAGGTGTTAGTGATTTAGGAAGAAAGATATTGCGGACGCCATTGGATGCCGATGAGATGATGAGAAATGATCCCGCCATTATGCTTGAAGTAGCACGATTGTCGGCGTGTGATAATTTTAAAATAGCAGAAGATGTTAGAGATGCTATAAAGGATAGGGTTAATCACATAGATCGCCTCTCAGTAGATGTAATCCGAGAAGAAATGGATCAAGGAATTTTGTGTGGTAAATACATCGCCACTATGGACAAGTTAAATTTGATGGAAGAAGTTCTTCCAGAAATCGGCGATATGAAACGGCACAAATCGGGATCGGGAATTGTTGAATTTAACCATACCATCCAAGTGAGTAAGGGATTACCAAAAGAGCGCATTATTAGATGGGTGGGATTGCTCCATGATTTAGGAATTATTACTAGAGAAGAAAAACACGCTAAAGAAGGAAAAGAAATAGCTTTATCGGTGTTAGAACGCTTTAAATTTCCTGAAGAAGATAAATGTCATATCGCAGAAATGGTGGGAAGGCACAAAGCCCTTAAGCCCTATGTATATAGAAATGTTCCCGAAGAAGAAGTAAAAGGATTTATTTTGGATAACGAGCCGTTTTTGGATGAAATTTTCACCTTTGCTGTGGCGGATAAATGGGGTCATTGGAACAAGAAGAAACAAACCAAAAAGATAAAACTGATAAAAAAGTTTAAGAAGCAAGTGAATAGAAACATCAAAGAAATGTGTGAAGAAGATATTTTGCCACCCACCAGTAGATTATGTGGAAACGATGAATTACCAGAAGATTTTTCGTATTGTTCGTTAATAGACGATTAAGAAAATGGGGATTAAAGAAAAGTTAGAGAAGGCGGGGATTGACCCCTTCGGCGGAGATTGTATGTGTGTTGCAGGGGCAATACAAAAGATTGTAGACCCGAGGACAACACAATCAGAAGTCCTCTGTATTAAGAAAGATCCATATGGACGAATTGGTCATTGTATGTTTCATTTGTATGGAGATGAATATCACTATGACGCTGATGGAGAACACGATTGGGAAGAATCAATGGGTAAATTTGATGATTATACCGAAGATTGTTACGGTCAACTTGAAGAAGATTCGTGTTGGGAAACGATGAGTTATGACGACGAGTTCTCTATGAGAAAATATTGCGGAGATAAGATAGATAAAGTGGAGAACATTATTCTTAATAATCCACCTGAATGGTTGAATAAACTAAAGATCGGATGATTTATTGGACTTATCCACTTGGGATACTTTGAACTACTGCGCCCTAAAGGACGCATATTGAAATTATTAGATGAAATGTTAGGTTCCCGTAATCTTAAAGATAGGAAGGTTTTGTTCGTTTAGCCTTTGATAGTACTTTCCACATAGAGGTGCATACATCGTCTTTTACATTATCTGTAAAATCCGCGTTAAATCTTAAGGCTATTAAGAGGACACCTTCATCGTAACCTTCATATTGGATTTTAATATCATCAACAACTTCGGGAAAATTTTCTACATATATGTTATCATCTATCCAACAAGTTAAAGAAATGTTCTCATCCTTTTCAATAGGATCATCACAAGTATACGATACTTCGTAATCTCCCATTCCACATATACCTTTTAATCCTTCTATATTTTCAATCATATTTGACATCTAACTTAATCATATATAAAAAGTATGGACAATGATCTAATTTCTCGATTTATGTTAGTAGCAATTCTTCCAAATTTTTTTCGTCGGGAAATGTTCGATCAGGAGATGGATTAAACTCACATTTCCATTGAAATTCCGTGCCCCATTTTTCGTAACGATTTTGCTTGCAGTGTATTGTGTTTACATCCTTCATTTCAATCATATTAATTCGATCACAAATTAATATTTAAAAGAGATGGTATGACAATGGGATTATGGACTTGTAATTGAAGTTAAATTTAAATCTTTTTCCATTTATATCTAACATAATTTTTTTTCGGAGCATTCTTTAAGAAGATCGGTGACTTTCCTTTCTAAATCATCGTCATCGTCGAAAGTCACTTGAAGTCCATTAGATTCTAAGGTATTTTCATACGCCGAGTTGATCTTACTTGGCAAATTAGACCACCAATCTTCCCAACCAACATCGGATTTCGTGATTTTGTTCGCTACGCAAATTCTGGGACGACCTCCTTGTCCTATATTAGAACCTATGAGTAGATCGCTATGTTTTTTAAGATTCTTCACCATATCGTCGTTCAGATCGTCTAGTTGGGGAGGCATACGAAACATCACGAACGCTGGTCGCAATTCATCTTTTCCTTCTTCACTAGAACGGATGTCAATGGGAAGGGCGTTGAGTTCTTCCAACCATTCATCTTTTAATCCCTCATCAACATATAATCCTTTCCACAATTTTTTTGGTGAATTAGTCCTTCCCCGTAGAAATTGAGGTGGGTCTTGTCCATACACAGTTCTATAAGCGAATGTGGGCGCGTTAATCTTTCCTTGTTGCATACCCATGCCCGATCTTTGGGCTCTGTTTTCGCAATTTTTGGACGGAATGTCATTTTTCGATATTCTTAAGCGTAGGATGCTTTTTTCGTTGTCGTTTTTACATAATTCGAATTTTCCATCGAGGATTGGAATACATTTTCCCCGCGATTTCATATATTATATAGGTATTGAACAAATATAAAATAATCTGTCTTATTTTTAAATTATTATTCCTATATTAATGTAGTTCCGTATGCCTATAGATGAAAAAATACGCCATTACATCGACAAAATAAACGAGTTTTCTTTTGTGAGGACAAGATTGAGCTGTCAAGGTCATTTCTGCAAAAGAATGCAAGATAGTATCGTTTATTATTATGAAAGACGGGAAAATGGATGCATTCAAGCCCCCATAAGAAGCAGGATGAAAAATCCGATGGTAGTATTGAAATTTAAACATAAGAAATTTCAGCGTGAATTCTTCATCTATTGGATAGTGCATAGACCAATACTTTATAAAAGTGGTTATAATTTATATATTATAACTCCCAAGAATGAGAAAAATGTTACGATTTTTAGAGAAAATTCTTTCTTCATATCCCGTTTTGATAATAGGTTTGTCTCCGTGTCATACCTTATGGAACAAGTCGATGGATTCAGATACTACAAAAACAAAAAAAGATGTGATGACCAAGTCAGAGAAATACGAAAAATGCTCTTCGAAATCGTCATAGAAATACTTATCGGTATCAAGAATTGCTGCTGAATGTATAACTTTCTCGCATTTTTGGTGGTAAATATTATTTTTTAGAAGTCTCTACAATTTTTCTGAGATGATCAATTTCAGCTTCCAATTCGGGATGAATATCGCCACGGTCTCTCATGCGCTCCAACAATTCTAACAACTCCTTAAAATTGCTTCCGTATATATGTAAGGAGTTGCTTATATCGGTATAACTCCCCGCTTGGATAAATGGTTTCTGTTTATCTTTGGACAATTCTTTGTTTCGTTTCTCAATTTCTCTATTGATTTCATCCACTATATATTGCTGAAGATACAACATACCGTTTACATTGGCTTCCCAAGCCCTAAATAAGTCTCTTGAGCGCCAAGTAGTTTGAAATTTGAGTTTTCCGTTTATAATCCGACACCAAATAGCTCTTAGGCAAGGCGGATCATCTCTGTTTTGATCCGACAACTGTCGCCAAGTTACTGCTTGACACCTACGGGAATAAGGACTTGTTGCCAACTTCTTAATTATTGGTTGTATTTGGTTATAGGACGGAAAGTCGATGAATTCAATGGGCATTTTTCCATTTAGTCCTACTAATCCCGCCTTTGATTTATAGACGGGATCAAACAGTTCTTTTTGACCTTTTATCATCGAGACCATCATGTTAGGTCGGTATTCCCATAGGATGTGATTTTCCTTTACATCAACTTTTAATTTTTTATGCTTTTCTATGGAATGTGAATTATAGGTCTTGATATCGTGTTGAGCATAATTTACATCTTCTAATGCAAAAGGCTTATATTCGAACAATCGGTTATGATATGAATAGGGGAAGCTCTGTTCCGAATCTTGGATATAATGGTCATTAATACCATCCATTATTTCTTCTATGTAGTTCGATTGAATAGAACCAACCAAATAAGTATCGGCATCACACCCATAAATTGTCCATTTGTTTCCTGCGTTCGACTTGATTTGTCGTGCTTTGCCCCTCATAGTAAAGGGGTGATTAAATGCATTACTTATTTCTATGGCTACTGTGGCATCCTTTGATGGGGGATCGTTTGGTTTATCATATTCGGTCTTTATATTATCCCCATACTTTAATAAACGCGCAAGAGATATTTGCCATGCCACATCGACACTATCTGCTTTAATTTCTATTAATGGCATACCTTATTATATGAATAGGAATTTATAAACTCATTCAGTACGCCCCGATACGAATTAATTAATGAGATAGAAGGGCTATAGAATAAAAAGAATGAACAAATCCACCGACCGAAGTCGGTTTCATCTTTGTCCCAACCATAGAGATTTTAAAACAACTACTAGTGGAGGAATAATATGCCTAAAAAGACAATATGGTTGATGCTTACATTATTATATTACTTCCCTAAAAAAGTATCGATCAAGAAGAGATTTTACCTTAGATATTTATTAATCTCTCTATAGATTCTCTCCACTTCTGCAGGTTGATCTGGAATGTTTTTGCATTCCCCCTCAGATTTTCGATTGCTTCTGTGGTCTATAATTTCATTATTCTTGGTATTAATGACCATTATGTAGCTGTGAGAGTGCGTATCGATGAATTTTTTGTAACATTGATCACAAAAATTCTCATTGTCATAAGTCCGAGTGAGAGTGTGATATACTGCATCTTGACCACAAATTTTGCAACTAGAAGAGTCTTTCTGTTCCATAGTGATACTATCACTTGATGATATTAAAAGAAAAAGGAAAGAGAGTTAAAGATTTGAATTATTTCGCCAATATACATCAATACATTTTATCCATTTTTTGTAAAGAGTTAGTTTATCCGAATTAAGAATCCCATAATCTCCATAACCAAATTGTCCCATAGTGATAACATAAGTTCCTACCACCCCGTTCTCTCCGAATATATCAAATTGAAACCAATGGAGATGTCCCGCAACGAAGATTTTCGGTTTCAATACATTCATAATTTTAAAGGTGTCTGGACTACCGCAATGATGACGGTATCGCTCGTTACAAAGATCGGCATAGAGCTTGGGAGGGTGATGGGCGACGAATATATCTATATTTTTATCCTTTAAATTCAGAGAGGCATTCACTTCACCATAGCTATAATGTCTGGGGTCTCGGGGACTTTTGGACATCACTCCACCCATACCCGCTATTTTTAATCCCCCCACTTCGTAGATTTTTCCTGCATCCATCCAAATGAGATTGGGTATATCGGTCGTCAAGAGTTTAAATCTCTCGTTATTACCATATACCGTGTATATTGGTTTAGGTATTATTATGTTCTTCGGGTCTTTAGGTGCATTGACGGTGAGATCACCACAACATATACAAGCTTTGATGTGATCGCGTTTGAGATGTTGGATTAATCGATCAAAATATTCGTGAATATCTGACGCAATTAAGATGCTCATATATAATATATAGAGCGCAATTTAATAAATTCTATATCATTTTGAATGGACGGTATTCCTTATCTTTTTTATAGAAAAAATACATCAGATATATATTATGACTAAAAACTATTATAGCGTTCGGCTTGCCGATCCCAACATATGTAGTGATATTTATGCGACAATAGATATCGGGAAAAGAGGGGGAATGAAACTTTCTACCTGCATTCCTAAAGAACACATTGATAAAATAACTAGAATTGATCCTAAGACACGAAAACTCAAACCTACTATACGACAATGGAGAAAATACGGTATAAAACAGCGTTATCTCATTCCGAAAAATAATGTCAGTAAATGCATAGTTGATGTCGATCTCCCGACCGAGGCGATGAGCTTATGTCCTAAGAATAAAAAAGGTCGCAGAGAATTGCGTAGCCTAAAAACCACGGGATGTTCGAGAAAGAAAGGTCACAAACAAGAATGCAAAATGATCACCAAAATACCAGATGGCGATGCAGAATCTTACCGATTGGTATCAATTTAAAGGAGGAGGACAAAATGTTAAAACAAGAATATCCAAAATGCGATAATATTGAATGTATAGAATTTGCTATGAAATATTATATAGATGTGGGAGGAGATGGATATTCCCAAAAAGAAAGGAAATCAAATATCAAGAGTCTATATAAGAATTTGGGATTTGCTCCCATACGAGAAGTGGGGTGTAAAAGATCGGATGGAAACTCCGCCTTATTTTGTGCTATGGATGCCGTGGGTGACTTAGTAGATCTCCATAAAAACGATCGAATATTAATGGAGAAATTCTCGGAAATAGCTGAGTGGAAATGGGTAGGAGATCCGATTTGTGATAGATGTAAAACCATTTAGGTGATCTAAAATGTTTTGCAAATTAAAAGAGACTCACAGGAAAGCATGTAATGATTTTTGTGATCTTGCGGGGCGTGATGATAATTATGTACAGGCATTTGTGATCGCCATCATATTAGACTTTGCTTTGCCCATCATATCTATAATTATAGGATTTCAATTAGCTATATTCACTGTCGTGGGAACCATATTTGCATTTATCATAGATATATGGTTAGGTGTGGTCACAATTGGGGTATTTGGGATCACTTGGATTATATTTTCGGGAATCGGTATTGTCATAACTATTCTGTTAATCATATTGATGGGGAGACAAATAGGTCTATTCGTTGGATTAGCGGTGGTATCAGAATTATTGGTAATAGGACTTACCTCTATACCAGAGATCGGTATCATATTTACTCCATTTGGATTTGTACCATGGTATCTTTTGGCGGTCATAATTCATATGCTTATATATAAAGGATTATGTAAAAATTAAAAACGGGCAAAAAAAATGAGTAAGGAACGATCTATATGGGATAGGTTGACAATCGGAGTGAGAATGATTACTTTTGGTGATGATAAGATCACGATCCTCGCTGAAGTACCAGAAGACGATACAAAAGAGGGGCGACACCTTAGAAATGAAATCAACGAATTAAAATCTTGGAAAATCACAAATTACAGTATGAGCCGAATGGAACTGGAAAGCACCTATCCAAAAAACGACTATTCGGTAGTGATCAATCCTATGTCTATGACACCTGGGAAGAAATATTGGCACGATGTCGGGGCTGAAGCAGGTAAAGTTGCGTTTTGGTTTAATTACGAAAAACAAGATAATGAATGCCATAAAGAAGGATGCTTCGAATTTAGAACCGATAAAATGAAATGCGATTTATATGATAAACATATCGCCGAAATTAACGCAGAAAAATTTGAATATGGAAAAGCTAGCCTCGTATGTTGGACTGAAGAATATTAAGGCACTTTTTTTTTTAATTTTAATTTACCGATTTCTTTAAGCGTTGATTTACCAGATCCACATCATACACCACAAATTCAAAGAATTTTTCATTTGTTGCCAAATTTCGGTCAAATCTCCACCCCATCTGCACACCTTTATCCAGCATATTGTCTTTTATTTTTTCGGCTTTATGATAATATTCTTGTTTTATTTCATCCCAGCGTTTCATCCTTAAAGTGGGATCTTTCCTATATATATCTTCTTCCAATTCTCTAAGGGCACGCAATCCATCGGGAGTATGGTCGGCAATGATTCCGATACTAAAATCTATCTTTTCCACCTTTGGATTGTTGAAGCTTATTCCGTCCCAATTATCCAGTTCTGGAAAATCTATTGCAATAGGTTCTCCATAACTATGTGCATAATCTTCTATACTAGTAAAGTATATACCACATCCTAAAGCTTGCATCTCGGAATTACAAGTTAAATCGAAACCATCCCGTAAAACTTTTTCTTTATTCCAAGATCCGTGATATAATTTCATTCTGATGGGTGTTTTCTCGCTTTGTTGTGATAAAAATTAAAAAAAAAAAAATCAATCATCGGGCATATACACTTTCTTTGCCCGCCCAATCATTTCTTCATCAGAAAGTTTCTCAAACTCATCATCGCCGATTCGTATATCGTCTTCTACAACACCCAATTCTTCGAGTTGCATCATTCTAGCTCTTGCGGGTCTAACTAAGAAAAACCAAACACCTATAGAAATTGTCCACCACGGAAGTAATTCGATAACTCCCTCCTGAAATTCTCCGAAGGCTGGCATGAGAGCGGCAATCGGTCCGCAGAATATAAATACCACGACCAGACTAAATGTGTCCAACATATCATCGATTTCTAACCCTTCTACAACACCCCAAATCCCTCCTATTATGGGAACTCCATCTAGGGCTTCGCCGAGTAATTGGGATAAGATGGTAAATCCTTCCAAAACGATATCTATGAAAATGACGATGGAGAGCAAAAAGATACCCATTATTTTCCAACCCCAATGTTCATCGGGATAATCAAATTTGTCGCAGATGTGTCCAAATAAAGGTATCTCTACATCACAGATGCCGTAAGTGTCGGTGATATTCTGATCAAATGCAATTTGTTCCTCCAACTCTTCTTCGGCAGATCCGACCCCAAAAAACCTCTTTACATCACCATATAACTTTCCCGTCTTTTCTTTTGTTTGTTCACTTTTCATAAAAATTTTACCCAAAGGTTATTTGCAAAGAATTTCAGATCGGCTATATAAAAAGAAAGGGTTAAGTGATCATCTTGTGACGCAATATATCCGTGATAAAAGAAAATTAAAAAAAAAAGTTTTAGATCTCTTTTCCGATACAAAATTCTTTTCCCAATACATTAAAGCACTGTCTATCCCTATTTTTGGCGCTATTTCTCAGACCGACCACACCCAAAGCAAGGAAAACAAAAAGTAATGATGTGCCGAAGATTTCGTTCCAAATAGCCGATCCTAACATCCATATGATAACCAAAAAATTAATGAAACATCCAATTGACCATAGCCACAAAAGACCAGCTGAGAGAAATCCTCCTTCCGCGCCCAATATCATACCACCAACACTACTCATCAGCAGAAATACTAGCACAAGAATTAATTCTCCTCCCGTCCAACTGCCTATGTCTGCCAAGAATAATATGAGAAATCCATAACCAACACCAACAAGGGGAATGAATCCACAAATTAATGCCAAGACAATGAATAATATTAACATCCATAAATCCATATCATCATTTTTCATTTCCCCCTTATAAAGAATATGGATAAAGTTGATCGATGATTATCAACACAAAGATCAACAATTTTGGGAAAAAAGTTAACTCATTTTTTCTAATAACCGATCGTTCTCTTCTTTGGACTTAGGTTCATTTCCGAATCTTCCGAACATCCCTTCTCCTATAGGATCTGCGAATTGTCCGTCTCTATACCAGAGAGGTTCGCTTTTACAAAGACCAATATCTCCTACGAGAGACAATGCGGGAATTCCGCCATTCATCGGAGGATATACGATTTCAATGGATTCGGGAATATTTTCTGCATTTACTAATTCATCAATAATATCTCCGCATTCTATAATATGAAAATATCTTTCAGTTTCGTTCAATAACTTGAAGTGCGTTTGTATTTTTTTTTCGCTTTCTTTAATCAAATCTTCCGTAATAGCCCTGTCAAATTGCATTACTTTATTTTCATAATGCCCTCTAAATCTTCTTAATTCATCTAAAACCCTTTTTTCGTTATCGTATTTTTGTCCTTTTAATTTTCCGCCTTTTACTCCTTTCCGAGAAAGTTGTTTTAACCGTCCATATTTAATTCCCAATTTCCGTTTTCCTGTTTCATCAATAGCGCGACAAAGTTGTTTTTGGATATGTCTTTTAGGATAAACATTTTCAAATATTTCTCTATCATCCCATTGCCACACTATATCGGTAAAACACTCATCACTTTTGATCTTCTCTTTATTGGCTTTTTTGCTCGCTTCCATATACCTCTTCGCGCGTTTTCCCAGTTTTATTTGTCTCGTCACATCTTCTTCTAATTCTTCTCGGGCGGACAAAAGACCCTCCTTCCAGTATTTCCACCCCTTTTCCGTAAATCCTTCGGGGGTAATGTATTCTCTTGCCTTTTTAGTGAGTTTTTCATCCAAGTATTTCTGGGGATTTTGTAAACGGGAATGATACACGGGCATAAACGGACTTCTCACCACCGCATATTCGGGATAATCAAAATCATTGGCAATATCTTTTACAATCCACGCGAAATCCTCTGGTTTGAAAGGTCTTCTAGAAAGTCCCTCATCCTTCATAATTGCATCTACCATTCCATCGAATACATTATTCCAAGTTTTGCTCGATATAACGGTTCTTAATATGGGCATCGGGACGAATCCATCATCTAACTCGACGACTTCGCTAGGTTGAAATTTAATGGTCATACCATCTAAATACAAATGCTCCTATATAAAAAGAAGAGTACGAATTATTCTTCAGTTGTTAAAAATCGTTCTACATAAATTCTATCTTTAGTGAAATCGGGTATCTCGTTATCTACCACCCATTCCCCATCTTTTTTAATCACACACCTACCTCTTTTCATAGGAACGGGCAGATCATTCCAGTTTTGTCCCTTTTCGTGAATCATATCGTGTAATTCTTCCCTCTTTTTTCCGTTTAATTCTTTCTGGGAATACAGAGAGCGGGATAACATATTCAATGAATTCCGTTGCCAATCTAGTTGACGCCAAATAAAATAATTACACACTTCGTTTTCGGGAAGTACCCAAACGCGAGCATCGAATAAAGCATAACGATCCAAAATGTGTGCGGGGTTATCGTATTCGGTAATTGCGCCGTTTTCCCGAAATATCTTCTGAAACCATTTGTTGAAGTGATAGGTGGCTAGGGAAGCCGAAACGCTGACAATTTTTTGAATGTTATTATCAAACCACGCATCGCTGGTTAATTTTTTGTAATTGTGTAGCCACAGGGTAATTTCGTCAGATTGAATATAGGCAAATACCGTGGTTTGTATTTCCTGACACAAAAAGTACGCGGTATAGTCCATCACTTCCATTAAATTATCATCAAAAGGCTCTTTGAATCCTTTGGTAAAATTATGAAAAGTTTTCCCATCTATTCTGATTAACACAGGCATCCTTAGTGGCAATTTAAACCTAAAGCGTTGCTCGTAATTTCTCTTCATTCGATTCCCGATTGATAAGTGTCCCATAATTAACATTCTCCGTTTATAATTAATTTAATGCTCCACATCTTATAATATACGAAGTATATTTCGATTTAAATATTCAATAGAAAAATTAAAAAAAAAGAAGTTAGGTTTTGAGAGACTTTGCCCGCCGATACATTAGTTTTCGCCAAGTTCCATTATGATGGAGATTTTTAGTCATATCACCATTGTGAGGAATACACATCATATCCCAATAGTGATATCGCTCCCCAAAGTCGATGTAAGGAATATAATTAACTTCAACTTTACCGCGGATAAGTTTAGAAATCCGACGCATATCAGCTTTTCTATTCATCTTTACAGAATTCCTGACACGATCGCCAGGGAGTTTACACATTCTACAAACGCTAACCATTTTTCGATCCAACTCCGAACTCACAAGAGGCTGTCGAAACCAGCCTCAGAGTTCCTTCGTAGGATCACCCGAAACACAATTCATCATCATATGAATATATCCCGATCTTTTAAATATAGCGCGGTGATACACTTCTAGAAAATTGGTGACTATAATGGAAAAAGAAAAAAAATCGTTTGGCGTGTATATTGGGGCGCTATACGGCTCAAAAATACACTACTTTACATTGGGGAGATATTGATTACTTGAAAGAGTTAGAACAAAATAAGAATGCCGAAGATCTTAAGGATTTTGAACAAGAAGAGATAGCCGAAGAACTTCGGGATTATGTGCAAGAGCAAATTGACGAAGCCTTCCGCGAAGTAAATGTATATAATGAAGAAACAAACAAATATATCTTGCAAGAATTGAGGAAATTAGGAACGCCTGATTTAAATCCTATAGCCGATGATATTTGGAGCAGTTTTATTATAGGATTTGATGGAGAATGGTATCGCGAGCTTCATAAAAACGGCGTCTATCCTTGGGGAAAGGACTATGATTTATTAAAAGATTGCCAATTTTAATTTTTTTTTTAATTTTTTTTAATATGTGTTAGAAAGCTATCAATATCAATTTTCTTTTTCTTTGTATCCAATGAATGTTTAATTTGTTTTAATAGTTCCACCACCACGGGAATCGGAATAGAATTTCCTATCTGTCTATAAGCATGTCCATTAGTAGGATGAATATGAAAATCATCAGGAAATCCTTGCAAACGCGCAAATTCCCTCGGAGTGAATTTTCTCGGATTCTTTCCGTCCTGTGGAATAAGATTGGTATGTGGATCTTTTCGGTAATGAGCTACGACCGTAAATGCCGCTTTATTTATATCAACCATCTGATATCCGAACCCATGCCCTAATTTTTCGTGTTTCTCTCGGTGTTTTTTCAACCAACCCCAAGTCGAGTCCATCAGCGTATATTTGTCGGGAACATTATCTTCTAAGATATCTTTTGTCTTTGGTCGGGCTTTCGGATCGCCTACGGGAAAGGAAAAATGCAATTTATCCAGAAACCCGACAATGAATATCCGTTTGCGTTTTTGAGGTAGTCCGAAATGGCGAGCGTCCAAGACTTTCCAATATATTGTGTATCCGAGCGATCTTAAAGTGCTTTTGATAATTTCGAAAGTTTTTCCGTTGTCGTGCGATTCTAAATTTTTCACATTCATTTCCGTAATATCCCCTTTCGGATTCTCTCCGAAATTTTTGATGTAGACTTCGCAGGCTTTGTCATCTATTTCACAGGAGAATACTATCTCGGCTTCGGGATCGGCTATTTGCAGTGCTTTGCGGAATCCACCGATTCCGCTGAATAAATCAATAGCTTTCATTTTTACTCTTTTGGGAAATTAGTTTCATTTTATACAATCTTCTTCCGAATTCGGTATATGTTGCCGAACAAAGATCATGTCGATCTTTACAATATTTCACTTTCCATAACGATTTTCTTAAACATATCCGCGTTCATATCGATCGCTTTGACGGCTATTAATCCACTCCTTGTTAGTCCCACCACAACATCGGAATCTACGGTATCTTTAATGCGATAACTCACCGAAACTTCCACCAATGTCCGTTTAGAAGTCGTCACAATCGCCCTTTTTTTGTCGTCCGATACCGAAATTACTAATGCTAAATGTAGTGGCGGTTCAATTTCTTGTCTCCGTTGTTCTCGTAATGCGTCGCATTCTTTTTGCAATCCTTTCAATTCCGCTTTTAACAATTTATATTTTGTTTCATTCATATTCATCCCCCCTTTTTATTCTATTTCGCATACGAATCTATACAGTTTATAACATTCTTTGCAAAATATAGTAAGTTCCCGTTGATACTCTCCGTTTCCAAAACCCGTTGGTTTGGCAATCAGACTAATGTGATCGCACACTTGTAACATATTTTCCGTTCCAAATTCGAGAGATCCCAATGCAATGTGTTCTCTCTCCACTATTTCTATGTCGCTCATTTTTTCATCATTAAGTTGTTAAACATATCTAATATTATATAACGATATCCATTTATAAACTAACTCCTGATTTTTAACCGAAATAAGGAGTTAAGATTTAAATACCACATTATTACTCTTATTTAATGAAGAAATGTTTTTTGAAAAAAAAAAATAAAAAAGAGATGATTAAAAATGGATGAAAAAATACAAGAAGAAATAAAAAATAAGATAAAAAATATAACCAATCCTGCAATAACTAAGATTGACGAAATCATAGTAGATGTAAGGACGGAAGGGCAGGGACTTCAAAAAGGAATGCTTTATATCAAGGATACTCAAAAGTATCATAGCATCCTTTTTACGATTGAAGCTTTCACGGGCTATGAAGATGATGAAGATGTGTATGAACCAGACGAGTTTCCTACACTTCTCCTCGGAGATTTGTTAATCCCTTTAGACTGGGATGATAAAACTCATATTTGGGCGATTCTGAAAAGAATCTTCCCTGCAGCAAACATTCATAGAGGGAAGTATAAATGAGTAAAGAAAAAAAAGAGGAACTTGTGTTTATTAGTACTGAATCAAAAATGAATTTAAAAATCCTTCCTCTTCTTCGAGGTAAAAATCAGAAGAAGATATCGAAAATGGAAGGATGGAATGGAAAAATAATCATTCTTACTAATCAAGAACGATTTAAAAATATAAATAAATTTTCGTTTGCAGTAGTAAGAATTACAAAAGAGAAGGAGAATGTTGCCTTTGGGAAAATTCTTAATGTCTTTAATGCTATTCCTGCATATAGATATAAAAGTGAATTACTAACTCCTGTTGAGTTAGTTAATATAAATGTCGGTGTGCCTTTCGAATGGGCATTAAAAAACAAAAAACCTGATGATATTTCAAAAGATCATTGGGAAGATAAATTAGATACTGTTAATTTATATCCCTCACTTACAGCTCATTCAAGAGCAAGTTTTTTTGAAGGAGCAAAATTTGGAGATTTTCTTTATCCTTATCGAGATAAGTGGTGGGTTTTCTGGGACCATCCCGATGTAGCTCCTGCTCCTCAAGAACTTCCTATGTATGACCAAAATTTACCTCATGCAACAGATTGGGATGAATGGGGGTATCAAATTACTACAGCAGAAGATATTAGCTTCTTTTTGCATGTATTTTCAAAAGAGGATGTAAAATCTTCAAAAACTCAAAAAGAAGGATATACCTGGGGTCTTATTGCAGGAACTGTAGAAGCACGAAAACATCGAATTATTATAAATGACCGATGTAATAATTCCCTTGCTTCTGTAGTGTTAAAAAAGGCGGGGAAATTACAAAATAGTTATTCAAATAACCGAAAAAAAATTATTTTAAATAAACTAATACAAAAAATAAAATAAAAAGTGGAAAAAAAATGGTGCAAAGAATACCTGGAACTAATGATTATATGACCGTTAATCTCGAACCGAAGGGATGCCCTTTCTGGAATGGTGAAAAGTGCTGTGCCTCTTTCTATGAATGTAGTTTTCATTTGGATTGTTTCTTTAATCCATATAGCTTAGAAGATTATTACTCAGTATATAAGGAAGATTCAGAGGCTTTCGTATCCTTGTATCCACATTTGTTAGAGGATATCGATATATTGGCTAAGAAAGTTAAGGAGGGGGAGTAAAATGGAAAGTAAAAAATTCAGAGATTTTCTTTTTGAATTATTTGAAAAAGATGAACTCAATTATACCCTAGGAAAAATAGAAAAAAACGCTACATTATCTCCGATTCAGAGAGTAATGTATCCGTATTCCTTGATGATTTACAACAAAGATTATTCGAGGAATGGTTTTATAGATATCAATCTAGCTAAGGAGAAAGTCGCTTTTCTAGATTCGTATGGAGATATTGGTCATAATTATACCACGATAAATATTCTTATTAAAATGCACAAAATCTTAGAATATTTAAAAAGAAATGGCTTTCAGCTAGATGTTGTGTGCAATTATATTTCCAATCTCACAAGATTAAAAAAATGATGAATGAAAATGATAATTAGAATAGTAAACGAAGATTTCGTTCCTAGGTTAACTAGACATGAAGAATTTCAGTCAATTGATGAATTATTTAATTATTTAACAAATACATCCAATTCGAGAAAAATTAGCATTTCCAGAATCGGCGATATAATCGATTGCAGACTATGGATAGTTTATCTCAGAACACCGAGAGGATTTTTGGATTTATGTCAAAAAGACGGTGTTTGTGGGATTTGTCTCGGTAAAGTCAATAAAGAGGGAAATTTGAGGCAATTTAATTTGGAAGATGATTACGAAAGCGGGTTTGTATATTGTGATGGTTGTGGAAGAAAAATAGGGAAACGACAAAGCCATAGTATGGTTGATATTTTTAATGAATGTGCTAATAAGCTAAACATAGAACATAAATTTACTCCACTTCCTATTGAATGCGGACATTGTCAAGGAACGGGACAAATTGAGATGTGGGATGTATATTATAGTTATGGTGGAGAGAATTGGCATCCTACTGGAAAATTTGAACCGTGTTCTCATTGTAATGGTAAAAAAGAGTTTTTAATAGAACAGGATTTGATGTGGTTATAGACAATCGGAGATTTCTCGAGAAATGAAAAAAATTAAAAAGTATAATTTAATTGCGAAAAAAAAGGATAATCGTTTGGACATTAACATTAAAATGTTTTATATACCTTATATTTTAAATTGGATTTGTCCGTATTGTAATCTACAACAGAAATTAGACTTAGAAAGATATGCTCCTTTGATGTATCCCCAAAACGACATTCCTATGAGATGTGTGGTTTCGTGTAAAGAATGTGAAGAAGAATCGGAATTTAAATTAACATTCAAAGCTCGTTTTGAAATAACTGCAAAAAATAATGAATGATCCTGAAGTTATGGTTTGTGTGTTAATATATAAATGTGTGTGCATATTTCATCATAAAAACAAGAACATTCACTGATGTATGAGGTTGATGATAAAATGGCGATAACAATGGGTGAAGAATCAAAATTTAGTATAGAATATAGTCATTCAGAACATTTTTGGGATATATATTCCATCCATAAAGGAAAAGAATTCATAACATCAATGAGGGTCGAAAAGGGGAAAATTGTTCCAACGATATCTTATGCTGGATTATGTAAAGATGTAGGATGTTTTAAAATATTTACGAAAAAGACATATGACGATGATGAGAAAACCGACGATATATCGGAAGATAATAGACAATGAGAGTAAAGTTGATTGGTTTGGATAAGGTTAAAGAAAGACAAGAAAAAGAAATGGAAGATTTAAAAAAACGATTGAGTAGAGTGCGAGATCGATTAGATCACGCATATAGTTGGTTAGAAGAAGCTCGATGCGATGTAAATGAGTTAGAAGAGGAATGGAACGAAATTAAGTTGACTATGGATTTACTAGAAGATGAAATGAAAGAAGAAGCCACGCGCATTCGATGTCAAAAATGTTCTCGTGAATTTACAGAAGAAGATATTTTGAATAACCTAGAAAAAGATGCGTTTGGTGAGTTTTGGAGATGTCCCGAAAAAATGTGTAATTTTAAAGGATATTGTGAAAATGGAAAATATACCATAGAATTTAGCGAAATGAAGTCGATACGAAATAATAAACATAGAAAATATTTAGAAAAAACATTCTACAAACTCGATAAATTCATTAATATACTGAATATTTAAGAGTATTCGGAATATATCTATTTGACAACGATTGAACGATCTGAACTTTCGGTAAAAGTTCACGATCTCTTCACGAATCCGCCGTTACACTTTCCGTAACGGGGCTGTCTATCGTGCTAAACCCATTCCACTCTCGTAGAAAGGATTCCCGATTCATACGGGGTTGATGCAATAGGTCAATAGTGGAAAGAAACTTTACCATAATATTGATGGTTGAGTTTAAGTCTCTGTCCATATTATGACCACAATCACATTCTATATATCGGTTACTTAATGTATTGCTTATTTTCTTACCACACTTTGCACACACGGAACTGGTATAGGCTTCGTTAATTCTTGTTACTCTTTTCCCTATTTTCTGTGCCTTATAGGTCAAGAATTCAACGAATCTGCCCAGAGTTCCCGTGTTTTGCAAGCTGTGGTTTAATGTCCTATTGGCTTTTGTTTGACTTTTATTTCCCGTTCCTTTTTTCCGTTTCGCCAGATCTGATAGGAAAAATTACATCTCTAAGTTAGATAGAATTCTTGAAATTGTTGAAGAAATGGGTCTTTTAACATTTATACATTGAATTTGCGATCAAAGTCGCCAATTTCATCAGTTTAGAACCTGAAGAATAATTCATTTTTTATTTAAAAAGTAGCCGACAATATTGAGAGTATGGTGACATTAAAAGAGAATTTTGTGGACACTTTATCAATTCCCAAAGATATGGAGATCACCGACACAGAACGCCGAATACTTAATAAGGTGTTAAAAGAACCCATAACTAGGAAAGATTTATGCGACCATTTCAAGATGGCTTGGACAACGATGTATGATCATCTAAATGATTTAGAAAAAATGAAATATATAAAGCGACTTCCGTTGCGGGATGGAAGTAGGGGGTCGCCTAAGAAATATTGGATGGCGAAAAATTATCCCGAAGAAGATTTCCAAAAAGGATCAGTGATAGGAAAAATAATGGCTATTTTGGATGATGAGGAATACCATTCTTATTCCGAGATAGTTGAGAAGCTCAATGTATTGAAAGCGACGGCGTCGATATATCTTAATAAATTGCTAAGGAATAAAAATGTGAAAATTGAGAAATATGAACGGGATGGACATTGTTATTGGAAAATTACTCCTAAATTGAACAATGATAAATAAAGCGTTTTATGTTTTATGTGTATTGATTCCTTTCATTTGATCAGCTCGTGTATCCGTTATGCATTACAATTAGGCTCTGCTTTCGGGGCTGGTAAAGAGTCATTTAAGTTCTCTTTATCTTCATCCATATCCGATTCTCGCGAGTACTCGGCAATTAAATCCTTTCCGTCAGCTACACTCTCAGACTTAGGCACAGCTTTCCCGTGAGCCTCTTTTTCTTCCCAATCTTTATACCACTCTATTATTTCTTTGTCAGTCATTTGTTCTGCTTTATCCCAAATGTCTTTCGGGTTTAGTTTTCTGATTAAGTATTTTACGAACTTTTCATAATTGATTAATGGCTCTTTCGGGGTGGCTGTCATCTCTCTCGCCGAATTTATCATTACTTTTTTCATACCTTCTGCTTGTTCTTGTTTCCATGATTTATCTAACTCTTCTAAGGTATTAGAGAGCTCCACCACTTTATCTTTTTGGTTATATTTAATATCCTCTTCATCGGCTATATTATCAGCAATATCAGAAAGTCTATCCATAATATTTTTTATCGTGAACTTAGCAATTTCTTCTCCAATGCGTCTATCCACTTCTTTGTCATTTTCATTAAGTTCTTCCCAAGGAGCTATGTGACTTGATTTAGTATCGCCAATTTCCTTACAAAAATCTACCCAAATCTTCCTTACCAATTGACCTAATTCTTCTCTATTAATCATATTATCACCATCTCATCCAGAGTATCCATCAGGTCAAGAAGACCTACATCTATATGAAATTGATTTCCAATCAAATCTCTAAGGCATTCCACAGGATAGGGAGTAAGTCGCTCCGAATTAAGTTGCCATATTAAGTGTTTGATAAAATCTTTCTTCTGTTCGTTGATCTCTTTTAACATCGTTTTTTTTCTGGATAAGGTATTATTTTGTGATTTTTTAATCTTTTTCGCTCGTTCATTCTCAACTTTTCGTCTATAAACTTTACATCTTGCGTGAATACCATTTTTACTGTTTTTGTTTTTATGGTATGCAGTAAGTGGCTTTAACTGGTTACACATAGAGCAAACTTTCATCTCTTGCTCACTTTTTACCAAAATCGGTAACACCAACCTCGCGTCTGTTTTCGTTTTTCTATTCCTTTGTTCTCCAGATCGAGCTTGAAATCTTTATCTCCTTCTTCCAACTGAAATAACACTGTCTTTTTAACGGACACTTGTCCTGACCATTCATCTTCAATTTCTCTCTCTTCAAATCCCGTTATCGTCGCTCGTAAAATGATTCGATTATATACTTTGTCATAGAAATAAATTTTAGAACCAATGAGTTTATCTCGGTCTTTAGGATACATTGGTATTGTCCAATAACACTCTCCGAGCATCAATTCGTCGGTTTTTTCGTCGAATTGATCATCGGTCGGTATGAGTACCATTTCTTTTGTCATACCATTATATAAGATCAGAAGTTTTTAAATTCAATCGCTAAATAGGGATGGATATATATAAACTATCGGGCAATGTAAAGTATGACCTTAGGAGAAGATAATCAACTAGATGTATTATCATTCTTGGCAGAAGAGCCTAAAACCATCGAAGATTTTAGACAAAGCGAAGCCTTCTATGTGGCAGATTTAGGAAGGGGTGTATATCCTCGATCATTAATCGATATGTTGATTGATATGGAATTAGTGTCCAAGTTCACGCCATACAAAGCAACTGAAGATGAGATAGAGGCATTTATTAATACACTCAACAATTTGTCGGACGAGCGGAAAGTGATTTTGGAAAAATACACTTCGTTTCAACTCACAGAATTTGGTAAAGAGACGGCGGAAGCATCGGAAACGCGCAAAGAGAAAAATATTCCCGTAATGGAATCGGTACAACCGAAAGAACAATATCCTGCAGAAGTGACATCCATTAATCTTTTACCAGAAATGGATTCAAAATTCGAAGGCGTAGACCTGACACCCCTTGAGGAAATTGACCATCAACCAAAAGAAGAAATAGAGCCTGAAATTTACGGGGAAAAGAAAAGAGGAATGAGCGAAGTGGAAATAGCTCCCGCACTCCATAGCGAAAAAATGAAAGAGGCGTTAGAAGAAATTTCATTGGTGGAAGGAGAAGCCGATGAAGAAGAGCTGATGGAAATAACCATCAGAATAAATCAAATCGAAGAAGAATTGCAGGAGATAGAGCAAAAAATTTCCAGCGGTGATTTGAAGAGGAAAGAACGAAAGCGATTGTCGAAGAGAAAAGACGATCTTGTTGAAGAGAAAAAATCTATAGAAAAACAAGCGGCGGATTTTTAAATTGGGGTATTTCTGAAAATCACCCCAATAAATTGGTGATGTTAGAACGGGAATGCCCCAAATGTGCGAGCGTCGGATTAGTGTTTGATGGGGATAAGTATCAATGTGTAATTTGTAAATATTGGTGGAAGATATGATGAATGTGAAAAAGATTAATCAATGGTATCATTCTACTGTCGATAAGTATATAGCATTGATGAAAAAAGAAAGAAATCCATACCAATTACCTATGTTTATTTTTACCACGAATGCTGAGGATATCATAGATTTTTCATTAACTGGAATTGATGAGTTGACGGGCGAGGTTAAAGTTATATCAATAGTCGAATTCATCAAGAAAGGGGGGTTATTTATGAATAGGATAAAAAATGTTGAACATGATTTCTTGGCGGTTGTATATTGGTGTCATCTTTATATGATACAAAAAGAGAATTATGAAAAATCTCTGTTAATTACCCATTTATTTCATCCATTGGAAAAAGAGATAGCTGACGCAAGATATTTTTTCGTAGATTGGCATGATGATATTGAAGAATTAAATATAGAAGAAGTAGATCACGCCAAATCTTTTATGGAGATTAACAATCCTGATGTAGAGCTCCTTTTTAAAAATCCGTTTACATAAGTTGTTACTCGGTCTTTATATAGTAATAATATCACAATTTTTAAAATTAATGTGGTAATAAATATGGCAGATTATTGCAGATTAAATGTAGGATGGTTTAAACTCAAAGATGAAAACTTGACCATCGATGATATTAAAGAAAAATGGGCTGAAGAATATCTCCCTATTTTCGGAGATGTAGAACGCGATATGGGATTCAGGATCAAAAACGGCAAATTCCAAATAAATATGTATGATCAGGACGAATTTCTTGATGTATGGGATGATTGGGACGGTTATTTATATGGAGATTCTATAAAAGAGAGAGAATTACTACGATTCATCGGGTCTTTTATTGCCGAAGGTGAAAGCGCATCGGTAAAGATTGATTGTGAAAATGATTCTACGGATGTGGAATGGGCTGACAAATATCGGCTAAGCAAGATAGGTGGAAATGTCAATATCGAACATATGGGATCACAAGAATATGATCCCGATTGGTAATAAGATTAGGCTTCTTTTATCAGTTCATATTCACTTTCGGACATACCGAATGTCCACGCAATTGCTTCTCGACACGAATTCATATGCTCAGGAACTCTAAGCAAATGATATGCGCCCGTTGAGGTATCCCTGACCCTTACAAAATGATGAATCTTTCTTTTTTCATCGACGATGGAAAAAAAGATGTCGCTTCCATCTTGCTCGATAAATTTCATTTGATGATGCGTTCGAAAACGCTTGTTCTTGAAATTTTGTAATACAACCTCTTTAAAGCGTCGCTCGTTCCAATTTTGCCACCGCTCAAAGTTCCAAGGTTGAGTAGGGTGATAAGATGTTGCTTCTTTCGGTTTAGATGAAATCCCTTTTTGTTTTTTTAAGTAATTTTTATAGGATATCTTGTTTTTATTTCCCATCTACATTTACCTTTTTGATGTGTGTCATTTTGTCCCAATTGATAAAATCCCCAACTTTGAACACATATCCACACTTGGGACATTCAGGCGATGCTTCTAAAAGAAGTTTATTTTTTATCCGTTTATTGCAGTTCGGACATTTCATAATACTCAATTTTCGTTATATTAATCTTTAGTGTAGCTCCAATCACGCAGATTTCCACCAATAGGGTCGGATTCGCGCTGTCGAACGACTTCATAAATTCCTCTTTCTAGTTCAATAGTCCCATGTTCTTCGTGTGTAATGGTGGCATCATCATATGCGTCTAAAAACAAACTGCCGTTCCAATTATAAATGTTTCCGAAATTAAGTCGGTGAGCGTGTCCTGAAGATTCACCCCTCAAGATAATGTTATCTTTTTTCTTTGTCGCAGATTTTGGTATTTGCGATACTTTTTTAATTAAAATATCTCCTTGTCTAAACATATTATCACATTTTTTAGTTATGTTACTAATGATTGCGTCCTTTATATATAAAGGTAGTGCTCGTCCCAAATTTTCAGCAACGAATCCCGAAAGGTTACATTTGTTTTAATATTTCTATTCTAACACATATTCGGTGACTACTTCTTTAGGTTGTATGTTTAAGTGTCCCTTTTTGGCTAATTCATAAAAGACAAAACATTCATAGTCGGCGAATCTAGACCCTTTCCCACGACACATTGGACAATCACATTTTTTCCATTGGGGATTTTCATAAATTGTATCTTCTGTTATCTCTTTTACGAATGCTTCGAAATTATCATACTCTTCAGCTCGAGTTCCATCTTCTCCATTTCTTAGTACTAACAGTGTCATAACCTTATTGTGATCCATGATTTATAAATCAACGAAGAAGGAATCTTATTACAAAGAAGATTTTTTGAATTCACAAAAATTTCCAGAGCATCGTTTCTCAACAAAAAATTTCTTTTTGAATCGTTCGAGAGTGATAGGATCAGTATATATCTTCTTACCGCCATCCAGCGTAGCCAACATATGGACATTGCCGTTTTCCATCTGGGTTATTTTGGAAATTTTATTGATATCAAATAGTTCACATACCTCCCTTCCACCAAAATATTGTATCCTTCCCAATTCTCCCTTGCAGACTGTACAATGCCTTCTGGTTCGATATCTCATCGCTCCATATCCGAATCCAAACATCATTGTCCAAAATAAATGTCGTTTAAATGAGCGATTATATTTCTCTTTCACAATACGACAATATTTTGCTTACTTAAAAAAAATAGGTAAGGTATGATTTTAAAATTCGATTTTTTCGAATAATTCTTCGAGTTCATCTTCGGTCTCTGCCGCCGATAGTTCAGGCGGAAGTTTTATCGAGAGTCCCTCCAAGTAACAAACTCCATCCTTTTTCTTCACTTTCATCTTTACTTTTCCCGCTCCATTTAAGTCGAATTTTTCGCTTTCTGGACAACTGTCCATCTCAATTCCTTTCTTTTTGTCGCTATCAGTCTTTTTGGGAAATTTACAGGATATTGTATCGCCCTTTTTGTAGCAAGGCAATTCTATATCGTCGGTTATGTCTATCGAAAATATAGGTGTCTTTTTTCCCTTCGTTTTCTTCTTGCTCTTGTTGGATTCAAAATAGAGCGTGAAGAGAGGTAAATCGTTAAATGGCATATTAATAACTCTTTATTTTTAAAAGAAATTTATATCGTGCTATTTAAAAAGATCGGTTAGTGATTGATACGAAACATCTCTTTTTTATATGGGGATGCAGAAAATATAATATGGAACAAAATTGGTTTAGAGAACGATATGGACTGGAGAAAATAGATCAAGATGAATACGATCGACACAAAAAACGGTTGATCTTTCTGTCCCTTTTGGAAAATGATCGAAAAATTACACCATCTCCGAAACTAACTCCGAAACCCAATAGGACTTTTAAGGAACAGTTAAAGTTCAATTTCACGCCGATTCCGAAGCCCGAATTTAATGATTTAACTGCCGATCAAATAGTGGATTATCACCCTTATATGAGAAAATTGAAAAAAGAAATAGAAGAGGAATATCATCAGGACAATCCATTTAAAATTTAATCGGATATAGGTGATTCGTAATCTAAATTCAATATAGGACGAATTTTTCCGCCCATTTTTACATATTGAATTTCTTTTATATCGCTGACCGACGGATTAGTAGTGATAAGTTCATCTCCAATCATCTCCAGTAGGTGATAAATCAAAATGCTCATTCTTATAGTTTCACTTCGATTATAAAACGCGGCGCAGTTCTCTACAAGTAAATTCAATTTATTTATATTTTCAGCTCCGAAATTAAATGTAAATGACTCTGCCCAGTTAGGATCTTTTTTTTCGTTTATGAATATTTCGGGATATCGCTCCATAATTCGTTGCATTACATCAAAGAATTTTTCCATAGTTGTCCTAATAAATTCAGAACGATTATTTGGAGACGCTTTTTTGTAAGCATTACTTTTTATTTGTTCTTTTATTTTTTTGTTCATCACACTAGGTAAAGAACACGACATAATGTCCTGACTGTCCGTACGATTCGTTACTATTCTCTTTTTGAAAGATCGTTGTCTTGTTTTAGCTTTGCTCATAATATTATTAATGGTTTGATATTTTTAAATTTGCAATTATGTTTCAAAGTCAGAGGATGCTGTGAATTTAAATGTTGAATTGCATATATCATAGTATGTTGAGTTGTTTCATTTTTTGTTATTCGACTTTAGAAAAAGCAGGTCAATCGATCAAAGCAATGCAAGATCACTATGAAAACAACCCCGTAAAAGTTCCTATCGATATAGGATTGGCGAAAGCGAATATAGATGTGATGTATCCCTATTGGGTGGCGATAATATTTGAAAATATGTTTATGGATGCCATTGATGAGTGGATATGCAAAACAAATATATATTCCGATGAACTTTGCGCGGGTATTCAAAGACTTATTGAATACAATAAGTTGGGATCGGAATGGTATAGGCTCAGGTGTATTGATGGAGAGATTACAGAGCTAAAAAAATAATTGCTCATATTTTGTTGTTGAAAAATATGCGTGATTATTTAAATAGGAGAATTAAAATATTATAATTGGTGATTTAAAAAATGGGACACTTTCATAGCGGAAATTTAAGCAGGTTTATAGTTCGGTATATTTACGCAAAAGGAAAAGTTTCGATTCAAGAAGGAGCGGAACATTGTCAAAATAAAATAGATTCCACTAAAACCAAATCTCAAAGGAGCAAAGCGGAACGAGATTTTGGGTTTTTTGCTTCGGAAGGTATGCGTTCCGATATAGGTGATTTAAAAAATGGTCTTGAATTGGTCATTCGTCATCATTACAATAACAAGATACTTGAACCTGTATTCAGAAACGATTATGAAGAGTTTCTATTTGAAGATTGGGAAGATAACGGCGTGGGCGAAATGTATGATGATGCAGTTCAAAGATTCGATAACATTCAGTGGAAATTTGCATCGGGCGGAAGGCGTAAATATATAGATAAAAAAGTAACTTATATTAACGAAATAGAATTATAGAGAAGATGAGCGAAACGACATCTACGGAAAACTGCGAAGGAAGGGAAAGCACATGTCTACGAGATTATCGCCGAGACTTTCCTGATTGGTATGATATGAAACAAAAAGAATTAGGAATTCAGAAAGTCAAAGTAAAGAATATTGTCGGCGGAAATCCATTTGTGTCAGAAAATTACAATTCTGATTGGGTTATGCATAAAATGGAATTTGATACCCGATACCAACGAGTTGAGCAAATAGTAAAGAACGCAATAATTACACAAAAAGATGCCGATGCATTAGACCTTGGATTTATCCATCTATTCAAATTTTATTGCTCTAGATTGGGAAAGGATGTATATTATGTATGTGCAGATGGTCATAGACGAACATCTGTATGTCACAGATTAAAAGTTCCTTATATTTTAGCTAAAGTAACGGAGGTATTTTGAACATGAAATCAAAAAGGATTGCGGTTATGTTTTTATTAAAATTATCATTATTTTAGTAATTGTAATAATGATGTTTAAATTGCACAAAGAGAAAGTGAGAAAAAATAGAAATAACAAAATAAAATGAATAGAAGCAAAATAGGGGATTAAAAATGGAAATGATAAGTTATGCAAATGCATTAGAGATTGTATCTAAGTTTAACGAAGGATTTTGTCTAGCCATTTCCGATGATTGGGCGCAAGAAATAATCAAAGATTTTGGTTTAGAACTCAAATGCGGAACGGGAGATATGACGGGCGAAAAGCACGCCTTATTTGAATATAAGGGAATTATCATCCGTTTAAAAAAGACTTGGATGAGAACTTATAAATTATTTCGCGGGGAATGGAAATCCGATCCGCACTGGACAGGTGATTAAATATGGTTGAATACAATAAGGGTATGAAATTTGTTTATTACGATTCAAAAGAAATCGAAATCGTGGAATCTGAGTTCCGCATGTCTAAAGGAAAGGATTTGGTTGAAGATAAACAATTTGTTTTTTATTTTAAAGACATTTCGGAATTAGTAGATTTAATAAATACTAGTCCAAAGTTAAAAAAAGAATTACTATTTGAACTACAAGTATAGAAAAAATTACAATGTTGAATTTTTAAATCCCAAAGCATAGAATGGTATTGATGTAAATAAAATTTTTGAAATTGGTGGAGAATGGTGGAAATTGAATTAATAGGTATTATGATTTTTTTTATTGCATTCGCATTATTTATCGGGTATGCCGTATCAAAATTATTAAATAATCTGGAAAGAAGTGATACTTAATTTTTCTCTTTTTCAACAGGCGATCTGATCCGTGATGCATTTATAAAATTAAAAAAAAGTGGAAAAAAATTTGAATTAATAAATAAATTATAAATATAAATTATAAAGAAAAAAAACCACACCCAATTTTTTTCACGGAAAGGAGATTGAATTGGCTACCGACTTTACTTATCAGCGTCACCATTGTCCGTTTTGTGGAGATCCGATGTATGTGTTCAAATATAAGGATAAATCCGTATTAGAATGAGAAGTCGAAAAATTAAAAAAAAAATATATGGAAAGGGATTTGTAATGTCCACACTTAAGGAAATTAAAGAACGAGAAAAGGAACTTAAGAAAAAGAAGTTTATGTTAGAGTTAGAACAACAATATAAGTTTTGGAAAGACAATACAAGAGATGACGATGAACACATACAAAAATTTCTCGGCTCAAAGCATGGCGTTAATTGGAATCAGATACTCTATATGATAGAAGTAAAAGGAGTAGAAGATTTAAAGTGTGTATTGGAATTATACAAAACCAAGCGACTGCAGAAAATTCCATATGAAGACGCCAAACGATATGTCGATACACTGACGCCATTTGGATTTTATATTGATCTCAAAAAGGGAAGCCCTGTACATTGTATTACTTGTGATGCCGAAGAAGTTCCTTACACTTTATTGTTATTGACAGACTCTGAGAGTGGATATGGAGCAAGAAATTCCTATATTCACAGGTGGGTGCAGATGAAAAAATTACATCTTTTCAAGATTTATGTTAATAGGGAGATGTTAAATGAGTATCTCAAGACCATACAGATTGATCTTGATTCACTTAAAGATGTAGCGAGTAAAATAGAATTTATCGAGAAAAAAATTAAAGATGATAACTCCGTGAGTTTTGGATTAAATAGTTATTCTCGGGGATGGTTGTGTGATAATTGCCTTGAGAATCCCGATTATAAGAAAATTAAGAATAAGTTAAAGCTCGGTTTTTTGAAGCCCAAGTGGTTACGAATTGAGAAAATACCGAGCGATGTGGTGTAAATGGTAGTAGACGAAAATTTTAAGTATGCGATGTCGAGATGTAGTGAGAAAAATCTATACAATTGCATTTATTCTCTAACTTATATGCAGTGGAGATTGTATCACGATGCGGCTGATGGTAGAATTCCCGATGGTGAACATATAGATAAAGAAATCGCTCATATTGGAGAATTTGTTGAATTTGCCCGAAAACAAACAAAACGATTCGGATTAGATGAAGTGTATGTTGATAGTGAACGATATTATAATGAGTCTGTTATGGGAACTCTTGCAGAAAAATATTTCGGAAGAGAGAATTACCCTAAAGACAAAAAATTCCCCTCAAAACAATATAGAGCGTGGTATAATAGGTGGAATGATTGGCAAAAAAATCTCGATGACGACGAATGGGAAATTGAAGAGAAGATAATGAAAAAGGAAATGGATAAACTCTATAAAGAACGGGAACAGTCTTCTAAAACTTATGAGCCATCCGTGGAAGAAATACTTGACAGAGTTTCGGAGTAAATAATTTACTAAGGGGAGGTATAATGTTAAATAAACCAACTTCCAATGCAACTTCGGGGGAGCGGTCGTTTTTTGCGAGAGTCGAAACATTTATAGAGAAATACAATAACGAAATTATAGGCTATATTGAGCCAGAAATAGGCGGATTCCGACCCGATTTTCTGTTATTATCACCATCTTTTGGTGTGGTGGTTGTAGAAATCAAAGATTATCTTGGTGATAAGCTAGAAGCGATTTCTAAATCGGGTGAATGGTCATATAATAAAAACGGAGATATTATTTCCGTTAAAAATCCTTTTGATCAGGTGTATCAATATTGGCGCACCCTTCAAGATAAAGTTAATTTCTCGCGATTTCCCGAAGGTTCAAATGTTCCCGTGATACAACTGGTGTGTTTTTCCCAAATATCGGAGTCGGGTCGTGTAGCTAAGGAATTAAAGAGAATAACACCTCAACGGGTAAATGTATGTTTTAAAGAGACGGTTGGTAGGAATAAAAAATTTAAAATCTTTATAAAAAGCATCCTTCCGACCGATGTAAATTTATCACCTTCCCATTTCGATGTATTGAGAGGAAATGTAGTTCCATTTTGCCGTCTGCCCACTTTAAATCACGCCGACATACGGGAGGCAATTACGGTCAGTGATCCCCCGAAGTTATTGGATCGCGTCCAAGAAGAAACAACCCTTAAACTTGGGTCGGGGCATCGGCTCATTTTTGGAGTAGCAGGAAGCGGTAAAACCGTTATATTGGTTGCTAGAGTAAAATATCTTGCTGAGCGACACCCCGACTGGAAGATTTTAGTGTTGTGTTATAATCGGTTATTGAAAGATGCCATTTATCAGATGATCATACCCCAAGATTACGATGCCGATATCACGATAAAAACATTTCACGGATGGTTGCGAAGCTGTATGCTCAACTCATCTATGGTGTATGCACATAAATATTTAGAAGCGGAACAGCGCGCCAAAATATCGGGAAATATGAATGATTTTTTTAAGAATAAAGTTCCTCAATTAATGGATGGGTTGTTCCGATCATTACAGGAAGGATCGATTCAATATGACGCCATATTCATAGACGAAGCGCAGGATTTCGAGAAAAAATGGTTTGAGTTGGTAATGCCCACACTCAATCCCCGCACCAACGCGCTTTTGATCACCTGCGACGGCGTTCAAGGAATATACGCGCGCAAGCAGTTTTATTGGTCGGATGTGGGGATAAAAGCCCGCGGTCGTGTAAAGCGTCTGTCTAAATCGTATAGAATACCACAAAAAGTGGGGAAAATCACTCAATCGGTATTGCCGAATTCTATCTCAAAGTTATTGGATACCCAAGATGAATTTATCGTGATTAAGGAATTCGGTAAACACCAAGGAGAAGTTGAGCTTATGTTATTTGATAACAGGCGCGAAGAAGCAAAATCATTAGTGAATGAATTATTAACATTACCACCTCAAAAGATTGTGATATTGTTTAAATACAATATACAAAAACACAATTATATTCACCCTATTTTTGATGAATTAAGAGCACGAAGAATACAATGGAGTAGTATGGATAAATTTGCTAAAGGCGGAAATGGAATTTATGTAGGGACGATTCACAGCACGAAAGGATTGGAATGTAATACCATCGTCATTCCAGAAGTAAATACTTATAAGAGTGATAAAGATAGGCAATTGTTATATGTGGGAATAACGCGGTCGCTTCACACGGTAATTTTGACATCCAATAAGCGGACAGATTTAATAGAAAAAATGTTTATGAGTCAAACAAAAAAAAGTAATGTATGATCGATATGTGGAAGATAAAGAAATAGAATAATCTCCTTTTTGTGAAGATTGCTATAAAACCCTCAAAGAAAAGAAGATTGGGATGACGAATATGTATGGTCACATTTGCCCCGAAGGGCATCATTGCCTCGGAGAGAAATATCTTTCATGTCCTGCATGCAAGCGAGAAAAATCTTCTTGAATTTATATAATTATAATCATACTATGTAGATATGAAGAAAAGTTATATCATTGTAGGATTTATATTCATCACTTGGGGATTTTGGGCATATTTGACGGAATCGGGAGAATGGAACATAATTTTTATGTTTATATTGCTCGTTTTGGGGGGTATCAGTATCCTACGGGGTTTGGTGGAAAATGAGATTTAGGTAGTTCAACACTCTATTGTTTACAGAATAATTTTTCGTCACCATCAACATAACAATGCATTTTCTTATCAATCGCCTTAAGTGTAAATGTCTTATTATTGGCATCTACATTCACGGAATGTTTTTTCATATTAAAATTCAATCCAGTCACATTCACTGATTGGATACCGTCCGCGGTCTTTATGTCGCAAGATGCCAGATAATCTTGATTGTCCATTGCCTTGCAAGTAACTTCTTCTGTCTTCTTAAATTGTTTCATAACTTTATGTCATATTGGTAATATTTAAAACTTCAGGTTATTAATATAGCATGGAAATTCGGATCGACTGTTATTATGGCGTTCTTAAAAAATATCACAGGAAGTATCCAAAAGCACATTTCGAACTCATAATGCGAAAAGATTTTAATCACATCTTAAGCCCGAGTTGGTCGTTGGTAAAACGATACGAGAAGGGAAGGGATTGGGAACAATACAAGATCGATTTTTTAAAGGAAATTTATTCGCAACCTGAAGCCATTGCTAAATTGGTCGAGTTGAAGAACATAGCTAAGGAAAAACTATTATTCTTGATATGCTTCGAAAAGTCTTATATTCAATGTCATCGCCGAATCGTGAAGTGGTTGATGGAACACATAAAGGACAATTCTTTGCCTTTGTTGGATGAAGTGTTGGAATATATGAAAACCGACCTAAAAGGAACGGTTGGTGTTGATGGGTTTTTGACAAAACGGGTGGGATGAGTGGTAAAGAAAAATGAAGAATTTGTAAAAGAAGGAAATAAATCACAATTGCCCAATATGGACAACCGATTCGATCGGTAATTAATAATGAATTTATAAATTCGTTGGGTATATGGGTATTATGGATGCTCAGGAATTTGAAATTTTATATGACGAAATCCTTGCAAAGGTCAAAGAAAAAATAGACCGAGAACGAATTAATGACACTACTTTTACAAAATTATTTGACTACGAACACACATATCACAAAGCGCTTGCTTCGGCGGATTTACTAACTAAAAATGCGCCCGAAGCCTTCACCGAAACATACTTAATGGACTTGTTGGAAGGCATCGGGATAGATAGGGAAAAAATCATCGATAAGCCGATGCACAGGGCGGTGATGGGTAATAATCAGATCATCAAAGAGCCCGACAAGGGAATACTTCCCGAACACACCCGTTCCGCGAAAGGATTATTAATCGAAGCCGAACCCATCCGCAAAGATTTGGAAGGGATACCGACACACGGCGTTCCTCAAGCATTGGAATGGTATCGAGAAATTGTGGGGTTGGAAAATGATTACGACGCCATTGCTACTAATTTAATCGACTGGTGGTATATTACCAAGCAGTCTACGGGATACGGAATGAAAACAATTAAGATTGCGACGCCCGCCAAGGCGTTGGAATTGATTCACAACAAATATTTCGGGTTGGATCGGGAGGCAGTGGAAGACGGGGAATTCGAAGAAAATATAGATGAATTTTACAAGGATTTCGTGGATTGTTTAAATAAGATTGCGCTGAATTTAAAGAGCACTAATCCCTATCGTATTACCGATGTGCCCGATTCTATGGAAGAAATTGAGCGCGTCCAATTTTTCCGCACGCTGTTCTTTCGGATACTCTTTATCAAGATTTTATATTCGTGGAACATTATCGAACGCAACCCGTTGGAAGAATACGCGTTCTCTACTTCCGAAGACGCCTATTACATGCGCCTGCGTAATGTATTTTTTAAAGTATTCAATACTCCGATCGATAAAAGGACTACCGAAGTGAGTATATCCACTTTAAATGAAATTCCCTATTTAAACGGCGGTTTGTTTCGGGAAACGGAATTGGAGAAGAAATATCCGCATATATCCATCACGGGAAAAGCTATTCGATATATTTGGGATAAGTTGAGTAAATACCACTATATTCCGCACACCGAGACCGAAGAAGAAGACAAAAAATACATCACCCCTAAAATTTTAGGGCACATTTTCGAGAAAACGGTCGATTCCACGGGCGGAGATCGGAAGGGAACAGGAACATATTACACGCCGAAAAAGATCACCGATTACATCAGCATCAAGACCGTTGAATTGCATTTGATTTCTAAGACCAACCAGATGATCGACGGGCATCTAGCTGAATGCGAAGATAACGGCGTTCAACCCGTCGTTCGGGAACATATCGTCGATATGGAGTACTATTACAACTTGTCGGCGTCTGCGTCCGACCTTATTACCTATTATATATTGTCGATACTCACCAAGATTAAAATATGCGATCCTTCGGTGGGAAGCGGCGCGTTTTTGGACTCGATTGCCGAAAAATTGGAAAAATTATACCGCAAGTTATACGGATACTTAGGATTGCGCCCATTACAAATACATGACACATCGGGCAGGAGAACGCACGATCCCGAAAGGGGACTATTTCCTGACATTTACACTTTGCGCCGTCATATCATCGTCAGCAATCTATACGGCGTGGATATTCAAGAGGAAGCGGTAGAAATCGCGATGCTCCGCTTGTGGTTGTGGTTGATTAATCCATATGACGCCGTCAGACGAACTATTATGTCCATTGAAGTAGAGCCTTTGCCAAACATTGATTACAATATTATGGCGGGCAATTCATTGATAGGCTATACTAAGATGCCCGCCCCTCATCGAGCAGGGACGATCGACAATTTTCTCAGCGATAACGAAAATCGTCTAGAAACTTTAAAACGATTGCGAAAAGAATACAGGACGACCGAATCTTCGGTGCGATCAGAGGAAATTTTTTCCTATATTCAGTCCGAGATCCAGCCTCTTCGGGAAGAGCTGAATAAACGGTATTGCGAAGAAATGAACATCGAAACGATCGATACGATATCAACTCCCAAAAACGCAACCGACGACCAAATAAAACAAGAAATGCTTTTACAGGTAAATAGTATCTTAGAACGATCGATGCCGTCCAAGTTCAAGATATCCTGTAAAAAAGATAACCCCTTCGACGCGGATCGCATTCGGGTGTTGGACGGAATTACTTGCTATGTCAGTCGCAAGACGGGAAAAGTGACTTCCATATCCAACACATCGTCATTTAAGTGGAGTCGCTTTCGGGGACAGCGCCTGTCCGATCTTTTTAGTTCTTTCATTTCAGATTGGAAGCAGGTATCCAAAATAGAAATCACCCGCAAATTATCCCCGAATGATTTAGAAAAATTAAAACCGTTTCACTGGGCGTTAGAATTTTTTGAGGTGTTTAATTGAATGACGGAAAGAGTCACTATATACTTCGATGGGGCGTGTGAACCTACAAATCCGAAAGGAATTGCAAGTTATGGATTCGTGGTTTATGATAAAGATGGAAACAGCCTATTTGAAGGTAAAGGAATATTTGACACGCCCTTTTCAGAGAACTCTACCAACAACACGGCAGAATACACAGGGATAATAAAGGCATTATCGTGGATTATAGAAAATGGATTAAATGATCGTGATATTATCGTAAAGGGTGATAGCCAATTAGCGATCCGACAATTGAATGGGTTTTATTCGGTCAAGAGCCCCAAATTGATTCCGCTGTTTAGGAAAACGCAGAAAATAATAAAAGAGATCAAAAAAACCAATACCATTCACTTTAAGTGGATACCGAGAGAAAAAAATGAAGTAGCCGATTACTTGAGTCACGAAGCCTACGAAGAATTGCTGGATGAATCTCCCGAACTGAGGGAAAGAATACACGATAAAATGGCGACCGAAAAACAGAAGATCTTTATGGATAAATTGGGCATACAATACGATAGCTACATCGGAAGGCGGGAAGCATCCCGTTTAATTTCTCGATGCTTGAAGAAAAACAATCAAAGTAGATGATGTAAAATGAGTAAAGGATTCGATATTGTGGTCGGAAACCCGCCTTACATTAATACAAGGGAATTGTCGAAGATGGATAATGGAGAACTGTTGAAAAGTGTGTGGTTAAAGATACCTTACAAATCGGCGTATAAAGGTTTCGACATTGCGGTCTTATTCGTGGAACGGACGAAAGATTTGTTGAAAGAAGATGGAATATGGGGTAATATAATTACCAACAAGTTTTTGGTGACCGATTACGGAATTAAGATTCGAAAATTTATTCTCAAGCACTACGGAATTCAACAAATCATCGATGTTTCTAACTTTTCCGTGTTTAAGAATGTGGGAATATATCCTATAATAGCTATTTTCTCGATGAAAGATGAAGATAAAATGCATATATGTGCTTCGTTGGATACTTATGCCGAATTTCAGGACAATTCAATCGACTTCGAAAGTATCGACAAGTCCATATTCAACAAGCTGAAAAATAAAATTTTTGCCATCCATATCACCGAAGAAAACCATCCCGTGATAGCGAAGATGTTAAAAGGAAGCGTGTTCCTGAAAGACGAAGACGCGGAATGCGGCATCACGGGATTTAATTACACCAAGATAGGAAATCATATCATTGATCGTGAGCCAGAGGGAGATGGGTGGAAATTTGTCGTGTCGGGAAACATAACGCCGTTCAAGATCACTTGGGGAACTCCTATTCATTATTTCTCCAACAATTGGGAGCATCCTTATTTACCAGATAATCGAGATTTGACGGATGGTAAGCGGAGATTATACAATACCAAAAACAAAGTGTTGATACGCGGGATAGCGAAACGCTTGAGCGCTGGTGTGGATGAAGAAGGATTTGCTTTAGGCACTTCCGTATATGGAATTATGCATAAAGATTATGATCCTTATTACCTATCGGGAATTTATAATTCGGATTTGGTGGATTTTTTCTATAATTCCCTCTATAAATCCAAGCATTTGCAGGGAGGATTTGTTTCGTATAATAAGGGGCAATTGCTGACCATTCCATTAAAAAAATACGATTCATCTAACGGGATTCATACGCGAATACGGAACTTAGCTAAAGATTTGGCTAACGAACGGAGCGCAGAAAAAAGGAGCGAACTTAACGAGTTGGTGTATGAATTATACGGATTGTCTAGTGAAATGAAAGATATCGTGGAACACTCTTATTCAAATATGGAAGAAGATGATGTAAAATGAGTAAAGGATTCGACATCGTGATCGGCAACCCGCCCTATATCCGTCAGGAGAGAATTAACGATATGGCAAACGGGATGGACTACAAGTCGATGTTAGCCGAGATATTTGCCGAAGAAGTAAAGACGGAACAGAATCCCGATAATAAGTTGGGAAATACGATGGACTTCTCGATGTATTTTATCGTTCGTTCTCGACAAATATTACACGAAGGGGGCTATAATTCCTTTATTATCACAAAAGAATGGCTTAGAGTATCATATGGAGAACCAATACGCCAGTTCTTAAAATACAAGACAGAACTTAAAAAATTTATTGAATTTGTAAATATAAAAGTATTTCAAGGCATAACGGTCGATACCATTGTCTATGTATTATGCAATTCAGATTGTATTAACGGAAAAATTTCATTTTGTTGTCCCCAAAGTATGGAAGCATTTCAAGAAAACGACCACGATTATTACTATGATCAACCGTTATTAGATGACAAGGTGTGGAGTTTTTCCGACCCATTGACTGAAGATATAAAACAATGGATTAAATTATATGGTATATCTATAAAAGATTTAAATGTTAATATCAATGAAGGGATTAAAACAGGATTTAATGATCCATTTTTAATTAAAACTGAAACGAGAAATAAGTTAATTGAATTACATCCAGAACTGGATGAAAATATTAAACCTTTAATCAATGGAAAAGATTTACATCGATACGATATTCGTTGGGATGATTGGTGGTTAATACTGTTTAAAATGGGTCATTCTAAACAAATTGGCATTAATAATGAAGATGAATTTAAGTCTACATTTCCAGCATTATATGATCATTTTGAATCCTTTTTTGATGTAAAAGGAAAAGGGAAGGGTTTAAAACAACGAGATGACCAAGGAGATTTTTGGTGGGAGTTGAGAGCTTGTGCCTATTATGATGAATTGAATAGATTTAAATTAATTTGGCAAAGAATCACACAAGGAACAACATTCTCATATGATTGTAATGGTTTATATCCTCTAAATAGTGTTGGTTTTATAGCTGGCGAGTCACAATTATTGAAATTTTTAATCCTTTTATCAAACTCTAAAATAATTGATAATTTTTATCTAAAAGAATTTGTAAAAAAATATGGAAACAGTGGCTATGCATTTACTAGATTCTATGTGAGCGAAATAAAAATCCCAACTATAGATTCTGATAGTATTTACTACATAGCAGATTACTTATCATTCAAAAATAGTAATTATCTCAATGAAATAAGCAATTTCATATCATATGATATTTATTTTCACACCAAGTTCCACGAAGACGGCTTGTATCCCGACGATGAAATGTATCTGTTGAACGCAGTGAAGCCCCACCTAAAACCGATTGAATATGAAGAATGGAGTGAATTGGATTGGAAACGACAATTGGAAGAGATCACGGATGCAGAATCGGAACAATTGGAAGAACTGACCGAGGAAAATGACAAGATTATTGAAGAAGTGGCAGAATCGTTGAAAAACGACGAAGAAGTAAAGAAGTGGAAGGATATAATTAAAAGTCATAAATGGGTAAAGAAGATAGAAGGGAAATTGGAATGATTGAAAGGTATTATATCTATACTGTTGCATTTTGTAGAGAATCATTAATTTATGCTTTAAGTTGGTTATTAAATCAATTGAATGAAAATGATATAGGTGGTATAGTTGTTGGATGGGGTAATTTAAAAAAGGGATTTTGTAATAAATCTAAATTGTATTGGGATACCCCACATTTTAAGAAGATTCTTCCAGCGATTTGCAACAAAAAACAAGTAAAGATAAATGGTAAAACTATCAAATTAATTCATTCACAATATAAGTATAATCAAAAACTTATATATAAAGAAGAAATTCCACGAGTTAAGGCAATAATCGTTATACATCCTCTTCTTGGGAAAGAAGTGCTTGTGGATATCGAAGATGTATTTTATCAAATAGATCATTATAATGATTACTTTAATGATGAATATCTAACTCAAGAAATGTTAGTAGTGCCTTGGAGTAAATTTGGAACACAACAGTGGGTAGAAGATTATAATCCCCAAAGAATTGATATTGAATACGAAGGGAGCTATGAATATCGAGATATATAAAAATTTATAATTACAAATTTGAGAATGAAGAATGAGTGATATAGGTAAATTTTTTAGTAGTATAGAAAATTCTTATAACAAAATTAAATAAAAAGAGGAATGGATGACCAAATATTACTGCGAATTATGCAACAGGTGGCATCATCGGGGAAAGTTATTCATCGCACATACAAAGTATGGATTTTACACCCACCATCGGTTACAACAGGAAAAAGAACTAATAAAACTACAACAAATCCACATCAATGCGCACGAAGATGAGATAAACACATTTCCAGAAGACTTGAAGAATTATATATTAAATCCCAAGCATAGATTAACCATAAAAGAAGCGCGGGGTGTAAATCAATTCCCGTTGGAAATACAGAGAAGTGAAGTCATCCGACTATGTGAGAGATACCATACGGGAATAAAGAATTTCGTCAAAAAAATTAAAGAAACCTATTTCACATCGGAACAGGAGTTATCGTCTTGGATGGACTATATGGAGCGCCAATTTGGGTGGATACTACAGCCGTTATCATAATAACAAAATAGATCAAAAATATAATATATTAAACGAATAACTTATGCCCCTCGATCGGAAAATTATCGATTATCTCCATCAGATCAACGAGTATCCGTGGGTATGGACGAAGATGAGCTGTCAAGGACATTATTGCAAGAAGATTCAAAGGATAATCACCCATTATGTGGCGAAGAGAAATAAAGAGTTTCACGCATCAACCGTGAGGGGCAGGATAAAAAGTCCGAATGTATTGTTGGAATTTGATGATTCGGCACTGCGACACCGATTCGTAATGTATTGCATCGTTCATAGAAAGGTGTTTTTCAATAAAGGCATCGTGTTATATATCGTTAGTCCTAAAAAAGAAAAAAATCTAAATGAATTGCGGGAAAATTCCGTTATCGTGTCCAAGTTCGGCGGTAAGTATGTATCCGTCGGGTATCTGATGAATCAATACATCGGGTCGCATTATTATAGGAATAAGCGCAAGCTAGACCACTTGGTTTCCACAATACGAGATCAGTTGTTTGACTTGGTATTATGGATATTGGATCAGATCGACGGGAACTTGCGAAAAAGATTATATGAGTAGGAATTAATTGTGAATCGGAAATGATATACGACATTCCAACCAAAGATATAGATGCCCTGAATCGGATTAAGGGAGAGATTCAATATTATTATTGGCAATCTATATTGTGCCCAATAGCTCTATGTATACTACTTCTAAAGAGAGATCAAGAAACTACTCCTATCATCGTCATCAAAATGTGAGTCAAGATTTAAATAAAATGTAGAAATATTTAACAGTAATTACTTAAAAAATTTAAAAATGTATGGAGAATTGATGTATAAATGTCAAAAAAGTTGTTATTAAACATTTCAGGACATCCATTAAGCGATGTTGCTAAAAAAGAAGCGAAGGATCGTGATTTTAAAACGATTACGATATCTGTCCCAAATGTAGATGTAACAAATGTTGAATCGATTATTTCATATTTAAAAACTATCTATGAAACACTCACTAAAAACAAAAACATAACAAATGTTATCAGAACAAATAATTTTACAATTATTCCTCCAGGCTTATCAATTCTGACAAGCTCTGTAATTTCTATGTTGCATGGTATTTCTGGTTCTTTTCCTAATCAATTGTGGTTGATTAGGAATGACGAAGGAATTTTTGTTCTTGGGGATTCCATTGACCTGCAAAGCATCCGATTACAATATAGGGATTTTCGCAATCCCTGAATCACGACAATCCTATAATTGAGATATACAGAGTAAAGAGAAATTGGGTATTTTTTACCATTAATTATTAATTTATAAACGCATTCGCATATGCATTAGTAGTGATGTAATATGGGACATCGATTGCATTTAGGTTTGGGATACGGTATAATATTAACCAAAGAAGAGAAGAAGAAAATAAATTACAAGACAATAGAAGACACTTACATACCTCATTTTCGAGAATTATATGACAACTACGAAGATGGAAGTTTTTTTGATAGCGAAGACTTTGACGAGACTATGAATTTAATGGAAGGATTAATAATCTGGACAAAAGTAAACGGGGATCGTCGGAAGAAAATATCCGATATAGAAGACGAAAAGGAACGGGAAGATACTCTATGGCATCGGCTTTTTGGGATTGTGACAGATTGGATTCTATACCCTAACAAAGAATTCGGTAGTAAATCGTTTTTCGGATATTTAGCAGAAGATCATTACAGCGATGTGATGAATTACGCACTAACCTATTGTTTGTTGAGACCCGAAGGAAAAGAATACGAGTGTTTCGAAATAAAACTTCCGCCCACTAACTTTAAAGATAAATCGGAAATCATCAAAGATAAAGGCGGAAAGGAGATGATAATTCCACAGCGAGATTTTCTGTTCGATCCTATATTCAGGAAAAAATTGATAGAACGAAAAGGGGAGAAAAAGAAACTCGAATTCAAGAGCGTAAAAGAAGTAGAACGATTTGTAGATGACTACTGGAAACACCATTCTTACGAAGGTATTCATTTCGAAAGAGGTTTCAAATTGATTAAATTAATGTTTCCCGAAAAAACGATGGACGATATTGACCGATACATCGTCGGTTGGTGGTCATAAATGGAAGTTCTCACGGATGGAATCGACAACGACACGCAGGTTTATCACTGCACCCAATGTCGGTTATATTGGTTTAACATCGAAGATGAAAAGGGGAAAGATGAGATGGTGGAGTATCGGTTAGCCGTATTTAGTCCCATCGTTCCGAAAGATTGTCCGTTCTGTAAGGGAATCAATAAATATCCCCCAACCGAGCGTTTTTTAGATATGCAACGAGTGGGCAGGAAAGAAATGACCGACGAAGAGTATTTTGCTAAATATCCCGAACCCGAAAAAAAATAGAACCCAAATATCACACCAAATATTTGTATATTTAAAAGATGAATGGGAATAATATAGTATAAGTATAACAATACAGACGAAAAGGAAAAAATGATGAAGATAGAAAAAACCATTAAAATTTGGCACGCCAAGTGCTTGTATGATTATCCCGATGGATTGACGGTCATTACACGAAAAAGGTGGTTTAAGAGATCCATATCAATGCGCACGATACTCGGAAATGCGACCATCGACATTCCCGAATTTTTACGAAAGAATTTGATCCGAAAATTAACAAAATTCTTTTTCGATACACGGGGAAAAAATGTATACGACATCACCATCGGACACGATGAAAAAAATGGATTCTGGAGCACGGCGTTGGTGCATCCGAAAGATCAATTTCGGAGAAAGGTCGGTTATAATATTGTAATGGGTCGATTGATGAAAAAGAAAGAAGAAGCGTCGGAGAAATTAAAATGAGTAAAGGATTCATAATAGAGAGCCTGTTCATTTATAAATAAAACTGGTTATACTAGTATAAAATACCACAATAAGAAGGATAGTATGAAGATAACGACCAGAGGAGTTGGAGATGGGCTTTGTGTACAGGAACATCCCTTAACAATCGTTCCTACGCATTTTTTTAAACTGATCCAATACCACAACCCGAAGCGACAGTCGAAAATTCTTGTGTATAAATTTGATTTGAAATTAAAAACATATGTATTGCACGAAACCGTCACAGACAAAGAGCGCATTGAGACAATCGGCGTTATCCCATACACTTTCGGATAAACACCTGTCAATTTCTGGAAAGGTGGTAAGGTTCATCGGTAGTTGAAGATAGGCAATGATCCTATAAAAAAAACCGCCCACCTACGCATCACAAGTTTATAAAGTACGGCGACAATACTAGAGTATGAAACAGCCTGTGACGGATTTAGATACCCAATGGGAGAAAAAACTCATCGCAAAGTATTGCGATAAGTGTTTCAAAGGAATAGAATTAGTTAATCAAGACCAACCCTATAAAAAATGTCCGTTTTACGAATCACTGATACAAAAAGGGCATTGCGAGGGAATGGATAGCGCGAAGGATGTGTAATGAATAATTGTAGCAATTGCGGGAGGATTAATGATATGGGCGGAGTATTTTTGGAGAATATCAGAGGGAAGTATCGATTTATCATAAAGAATGCTTATTAGGGAAAGGTTTTTTGGATCTTTAATGAAAAACGGTTGTCAAAATTAATTAAGGAGTCAAGTGAAATGCTCAAAGATGAAAAAAAAATCAGGCAGATTCTCGGACGGGGTGATCTCCAAAAACTCATTAATTATAGCGCTGTGTTATTGGATCGGGTGTTAAAAAACCCTTTAGAGCTTAAAGAAGGGCTGTCTTGGGAAGAAGGTGAATTGGATGACGGCACGCCGTATCAATATTGTTATTTGGAAAAAATTGTGTTTTGTGATTACGACATTAATTACGGCGTCGACCGACTCTACATCGACAAGTTACAGCAGATGTATCCCGATTGGAAAGGAAAATCGTTTATTGGCGAAGAAGAATCACAAAAAGGGATCGAAGAACTAGATGGGGTGGTGAGGCTGATTATCGAAGACATAAACTATATCATCGGATACCACGAAAAACCACCTCATTCCAACATTTTTTTCTCGGAAGCATTCGAAGATGGAGAATATTGGGTGCTTATTGTCGTTCCCAAATATGTATTGGAGAAAAAATTGGGTTTTATGCGTCCTGTGTATTGGAATGTGTTATTAAACAATGCGACCGACAATAAATGAGTTTTGTTGCAAAATATTACTCCTTTTTCCATTCCGATTTCGGTAGCGAAGATTTAAATACCCACCGCGTTCTTATCTAAGTATGACAGTGTTAAAGTTAAAAGAGTCTGAACTCGGCGGTGATCTCAAATATGCATTTTTAAATGCAAGCGAGCATCCTTTATCCCGAGAAGACTACGGAAAATTAAAGGGCAATGGATTTCAATACCACAATCCCCGAAAATACTATGACTCGGAATATGGCGATGAAGCATGGTTATTATGGGGAAATAGAGCTCATGCATACACCGAAGGCTATTATTTCGACGATGCGGGCGTCGAACTTGCACGCAGTTTAGGTTATAATGTCGAAATTGATGCTTTAGAAGATCAACAGGAAAGACAGCGAATTCACCAAGAAAAAGTAAATAAACGAAGAAGATTATACGACGCGATAAGGAGATTAATTCAACAATGCGGTGATAGACCCAAAGAAGTTTTTCTTAACGGAGAAAGAATTTATACCCCTTTTTCCAATGAAAGTTCGATCATTTACGGCGGTGGGGAGTGGTTTGTGATTGAATCAGAAGGCGAATTCGAAGGTATTTGGTATGTCCAAAACAACGGTAGCGATGGTGGGTGTTGGGCGTGGAATAATGTCGCAACGGGCGGCGCGGGAGCTATCGGGTGGAGAATTCCTTACGATAAATACATAGAAGATAAAATAGAGATGACCAAAAAACCGATTGACGAAATAACGGAGGACGATGATTACTCGTTTGAATTACCAAGTGAATACGAGACGACTTTGACCGTTTTTATGCGCACCGATGGGAGGAAATATAGGGAAATCGAAGAAGGGTTGGGCATCAGCCACGGCAAAGTGTATCGCATCTTAAAGAAGAAAGAATTGACCAATAGGGCGTCTTAATTGGCACACAAAAAGATAATTAAAGTTTCAAGTCTCTTTTTTTCTTATATATTTTTCTATTTGATCATTCATTAGCAGAAATGCGATCGAGTATTTTATCTATGTGATCGGGTGCGTTAAAAGGCGCTCCGATTACCTGCATTAATTGACTTAGTATAATTTCTTTCCATCGCCAGAATCCATCTGGAAAACAGCACGGATGAACAATGATTATTATTTGCTCATCTTCTAATTTCCATTCTGAGTTTCCGACACATTTTTCAACTTTCACTTTTATTTTATCAATGGAAATCATAAGGTGGTGAGACACATATTCCGCTACTTTATGACAGCGCCAATGTTCTATGAAGTGCTGTATATTGAACATTTCCCTATAAGTGAGATTGTTCCACGATACTGATGGCTCAGTAACGCGAGCGGGATAGGTGTCATCAAACGAATGATAATCGGCTTCATTTCCGCATACTTCTACTACTAATTCAAAAGCTCGAGCGCTTTCATCACCTGTGTTGCCGTAGAATAATATAGGTCTATCTCTCATTATCAATACTCTTCGTGTTGTAATTGAAATTTATATCCACAACACGGACATTTGAATCCCAATTGATTTTCCCAGCTCTGATACCAATCTACATTTTTTTCCTTTAATTTCCAACCACATTTAACGCATCTAAATTTTTCTAATTTGAGCATTCGGGTGTGATATCGCCACGCATCTTTGTGCCGACATTCATCACACATATAGTCGAAGGGGGTCTCGTAAATATTATCTTTATGGAGATTAACATCATTTCCACACGAACATTTCACGATGTAATAGTTATCTTCGGGCGTTCTCTCATCTTGCGTCATGTATTATTTTCGCCTTTTATAAATAATTCGAAATCTTTTAGATGTCGCATCCACACATCGACGGGATTCTTCTTTCGTATATACCCCATCGAAATCGCCCTTTCGAGTGTATATTGGACACACCATCTTGCTTTATTGTATATCTGAGATCCCGTAAACCTTATGACCGACCACCCCATCCGCTGTAAATGTAATTGTCGTTCATAATCTTTATTTGTTTTATCCGTACTTCGTTCTTTGTCGAACACATTGGGATGATATTTCTTTCCATCGATTTCAATTGCAAGGTTTATATCGGGCAGAGCGAAATCTATTTGATACCACCTTCCCTTATTTCTTTGTACGACAAATTCGACTTCCATATCTGGCATATATTCCCAAGCGTGCCGATAAAACATCTCTTGAACGGGACTTTTTGCATCTTTGCATTTTTGTATATTATGTTTAACCAATTCGAAAAAATTTCGTAGTTCAATGAGACCGTTTAATAAATACTCTTTATCTTCTTCGATCCGTTTCACGACTTTTATTTCTTTGCCGATATCTACGATTTTAATCTGTTGCATTTCTCGATTATTCGCCCCATATTATTTTTTATATCTTCAATTTCTCGAAATAGTTCCATTTTACTATTTTTGAGTTCGTTCAATATCTGCTCGTATGAGCTTTCTAAAGGATTTCTCCATTTCAACGCCGATATTAATTGTTTCAAAATATCTCTGTTGATAATTACGCCCTTCGCATGTTTTCCACAAAAATTATGCTCCGCCTCTACCCACTCATTTTGATTTCGATCAAATTTTTGGTGTTTATGGAAGAATTCACAATCGGGTAAACAAGGATAAACTTCGTGATTTAAATCGCGGTTCGGTCGGTATCCAACCCATCTACCTAAACGAAATTCTTTGCTGAAAAACGCGTCGGAAAATACGGAATCGTTTCTATAGCGGATGTTTTTCACGATTCGGTAATCTAAGCCAAAATTATCCGAAATTTTCAGGAGAGGGTTATTCCATCTCTTATAATGATCAAAATAATAGGCACAAAAAAATCGCTCTTCATACAGCCCTATTTGAAAATCGTCCATTTTATCCAGAATGCGCTGTAATTTTTTGATTAATTCCTTTCTTTCGCATCTCTTTAACTTCATTCGGAGATAAGTCTTTTTATTTTCGTGCCAAAGTTCCATCCGTTCCGATGCTTCAATGTGATCTCTCCACTCATCTAAGTTAATATTATCTAAAGAACATCCGAGTTTGGTGTGATACTCTATATAATCTACAATTTCTTCGGGTGTGATTTCAATGGACTCTAAAAATTCAGGTATATCCCCATATGAACTATATAAATGATACGAGATGGTTGATGAATTTACGGCACATTCTTCCCCTATATTTTCGGTAGTTCTGTTTAATTCAAAATGCTGTTTTCTCAACCAATCTTTATTTATTCTGTAGTAATTTCTCATATCTATTTTCAGAAGACCGATATTATTGGATTTTTCGTGGTTGGGAGCATACACTATCTTAATTCCGCGTCTATTATGAACTATGTCGCCCACTTCGCAATTAGAAAGAAATTCTTTCAGATTGACAGCATATGCATCTATATCGTCTTTGTTGCTTAGGATCATTTTACCCTACTGAGGATTTATCTCCGCATCCCACACAAAATTTATTTGAAATGCTTTGTATTTTCCTACACTGAGGATTATAACATCGTTTCATAGTGGATGTATAGTGTTTATAGAATTGATTACTTTCTCCACACTCAGGACAAAAACGGTATCGGGATGATACTTTTGCGTTGCATTTTGGACATTTCATTTCAATTGTCATATCATTAATTATAATACATCAATTTATAAATATATGATATCAAATTTTTTCCGATAATCTCTTGAGTATTTGTTCTATATGTGTATCTAAATCGTAGGTGTTGTTCTACCGTTTGTGAGTTCTATTATTAACGCTTCGTTAATCAGCATTTTCTATGATAATATTTTTCGATAATCTTTCGTATATTAGATATTTTCGTGCTATCGTCGATAGATGTATCGTATAGTATTCTATCTATTTCTTTAAACCTTTTTAACCAACGATCTTCGAGCGGTGGAGGTGGAGGTGGAGATGGTGCAGGAGAACTTTTTGACAACTTTTTGGGCTCAACTTCATACACTATGCACGGCGCTCCGCATTGGAGACATAATCCCAAATCTTCGGGATATACCGCACCGCACTTTAAACACTTGCTATTTTTCGTCATAATACGCACTCGTCTTTAATTTCTATTTTAGTTATTCTCAATTCCTCGCTTTCGGTCATACCTTCCAATCGCTCCAAGATATTTAATGGGTCGGAAATCACGCTGAATGAATTAAAATACCCGCCATCTCCGATTACTTCTATATATACTTTTACTTTAGGATTGAGTTTGTGAGCTTCTTTTATCAATGCATCGAACAATTGCTCCTTTCTTTCGGCATCTTTTTCAACACCCCGTTCCTTAAGGATATCGTCCGTCCAATTATGAAATTTCTTTTTACATTCCGCGTTGTGACATACCAAATAACTACCTTTGCCATCTGAGGGCTGTTCGTAAGAACTTACGAGTATATCGCCGCAATAAGGACACACCATATTTTCCCTTTCGTCTTTTGGTATTTTTTGATTTTTCCACATATTCTTCATCTTTATTCTTTAATCTAACTTCAAATCTTATAAGGCTATCATTACTTTTTTTATTCCACCTATCGTTTTTCCCGATAATTCCTTTATCGAAATTCGTTTTCCTAAGACTTTGGAAATGCGCTTAATTGTTTTTCCGCCCTTTCCTATAATGTGCCCAAAAACCGCCTTCGGTATGTAAATCGCATTTCCATCTAAATAATAATCGTAAGTCGTTCCGCCCCGCACCCGAATAGTAATTAACGGCATCTTTCGGGTAAGAATCAGATTTTTTTTAATCTTCAAATCATCTATATGAGAAAGAGTGTCGTGAATATAGGACGAAATGGTATGAAAATCAAAGGTATAATGAAAAAAATCCATCACAAAAACCTTCGTATTACCATCAATCGTTATCAACAGTCTGTCGTCATCAAATCGATAGCTGAGTCGTTTATCGCGTATTTCGTCTAAAGACTTAACGATTCTTTCCTTCGCGGTTTCCTTCGCGGTTTGAATGCGTTTAGCGGTATTTTTTTTATCTTCTATCTCCCGATGTCTAAGAGCGATAACTTTTTCATTAAATGCTTTTGAAGGAGTATCTATTTTGCAATTGCATACATACATTGCGCCGAACACCACTCCCTTAACATCATCAACATCCGTATCAAAAAATTGCTGGATGAGATCGTCTGCAAGTTCATATTCTTCTTGGGTAATCATAAAAAACCCAAAGGTTTTATCCATATAATACTCTGGGAGATGTTCGAATGAAAATGCCCCCAATCCGCTCCCCGCATACCCAACCAATTCACCGTATTCCGCAACCACGATATCCGTAGTAATCTTCATTCCCCAAGCATTCGGAAGTTCGTAAGGAATATCTTTGATAGCCACCATCCTAGGTCGCCCTATTAAATCAGATATTTCTACTACCCGATCTGGTGTTATTTTTGTTTTAATGCGTTCTAAAAAATTGGATAAAATCGCATTACCGAAAGATGTGATCCCCGAAAAGTTCTGTGGAAGGGCTTCACCAATCGCTTCGTAAAATATTTTTCGTACCGACATTTTTATCCCTTATAAGTACTTTATATATCTCATAAAAGTGCTTATCGATTTAAAAATCTTCACCCCTATAATCGATCGCAAAAACGGGAGTATTAACACAATATAACTTTCCGCCCACACATTGTTGTTTCCCATTAAATTTTTGTTTTAACCGCAACCTTTAAATAGGAATAATAACACCGCGCGATTATACAAATAAAAAATTATAGCGATTATAATGGAATGTAAATTAGATTGTAAAGAAGGATATGAAACCGTCATCAAACCACCGAATCCCGAATCTCCAGAAAATCAAATTTGGTCACAACCCGTGGCGTATTGCAAGAAATCCGCACACAAAAAAGAGCTAAGGAAAGACCAAATCGAAAATATGTTAGTTACTTTACATAATTTCGGCTTCTATAGAAAGGCTAAGGGGATTACATCTGCACAGGGATATTTTTGGTATAATATAAAAACTAAAGACAACGAAACTACAAAAATAATAAGAGATAAAGATCGCCATTATGATATAATGCCTATTGCGGGAAGAAGTGTCATTGATGATTTTTCCACTATGACCTATAAATTTACTCACTACCCTGAGGCACTTCCTTTGCAAATTAAGACTCGATTTAACAAAGGAGATAAATCATATATATCTTATTTTGTCGGAGATCCCAATCAAGTAAATATATATTGCCAAGACATTTCCGATTATTATTATGATAAAGATAAATGCATTTCGGGAAACATCGTGCAATTAAATAGATTGGAAGCAACAAAACATGGATTTGATCCAAAGGGCGATTTTCGGATGATGAAAAAATCCAACGGTGTGCTTAGTGATGATATATGGGTCATCGTGGACGGAGAACGAAAAAAGCTCACCACAAGTGAAAAAAAAGCATCTGATCCCAATTCTCGATATATTAACAAAGTGCCACGATCCGTGTTGGAGCGACTGGAATCCAAAACGCCCTATAAAATAAGCTGGGGAGGCGATGAGGAGGGAAATGTATGTCAAATAACAAAAAAATTTCATTGGCGAATCGATGCATCATGCGAAGAGGAGGGTGTTGAATAAATGGGAGAACGATGTATCACAAATTGGTATGTAGCAACTTCTCGAAAAGAGGCGGAACGGCTTGCTGGAATTGACCATACGCCATTGGATAAAATAAAGTGTTCGCCTAATACGGAACCGCTGTGTGTTGATTGGGCTTGGTCATATTGGTCAGACGGAAAATTTAGCGGTAGGTCATTTTCATCTGAAAACGGAGAACCTGAACCCGAAAAATGTCCCATATCTAAAGACGCAAAAATGTTTATTAGTGGCTATTTCGGATCGGATGGAGGTGATGTGGAGGGCGGATTGAATAGTTTGGTAACAATTGATGAAATCGTATCGAAACGGGAAGAAATTATTGGCGGAGGTGGATATTACGCCGCCGATCGCATCGAAATTTATGATGTGAGGCACAAAGACGGGAAAAAAGAGACCCTTTACATACGCACGGTAGGATATCCAGAAGGGTATTGGTTCGATATATGTCGGAATTATAAAAACGCCAGAAAAAGTATATAATATTATTAATTTAATTGCAATGCGAAAGAAGTCCCCATCCTTTAGGGCGGGGAGGCTTCAATTCCTACCTGAATAGCTACTGTGTAATTTTTCCCGAAGAGATACTTGTAAATACTACTTCTTTTGCCTTATTAAAGCTATTATAGTTCACCGAAAGATTGGTGAGTGATACTTTCATTCCTTTAGAAAGTAAATCGCGATAAGTGTCAGCTATATCTCGCCACATCACTACGCGAACACTTCCCGAGTCGTCGGATATAGTGACGGATAAAAGAGATAACTCTTCTCCTGACTTTTTAGAAGTTACCGTTTTGAATTCAGGATCTTCGGAAATGGTCCCATTAACCGACACTAAATTCCCCACATCTATCGACTCTATATCCGATAGTTTGTGAATTATGGAAACGGTCTCGGGGCATTGATCGCCATCAACATCACTCGGATTGATGACAATGCGATTTTTTCCGCCGATATGGAGCTCGGTGTTACCACTTATACCTTCTTTTCCATAAGCACCCATAATTCGAATGATATCTCCTTCATTTACTTCTGAATTAATAAAATCTGCTTTCTCATTCCACGCTACGGCTTTGATACTAGCAGTTTTATCAAAAAGTGTAAAGTTGATTACTTTGCCAGTTTTTCCTTCCCTCTGAAATTCGTGGATAGGGCGGATATTAGCAACCCTTCCATTGATGGTGATCATCTTCATGAGAGAAGTAATGTCGGCAATATCGATCGTTATGTTTTTGGTCACATTGGAAATATTTTTTATTTCCACACCTAAATCTTTGGCGATAATAAACAAAGCTCCCTCTGGGCTTAATAGACCTCTCATTTCTTCTATTTTCGCTTTTTTCATTTTTTCGATTTCTTCTGCGGTCAGTCCCGCTTGTTTCTTTATTTCATCTATATAATATTGCACTTTCATACTACCCATTATGGGCACGGATTTATAAATCAACGGATCTGGATAATTTAAGTCTTGGTGATATCCATACTTTTAAATATTTTAATTATTATGTTATATACTATGCCCGAAAGCGTTTTACAAGATCATGAATGGCAACACGATTGGATGTTGATCCGCGAAGTGTTCGACGCCATCGAGCGCCTGAAGAATACTTTTTCCGAATTAGATGTTCCGTATTTGCGTGAAGTCCAGCAAAAAATTCTTATCCTTAATCTCGAGAAATATGCATGGTCGCTTCAAAATTTCATAGTCGAGAAATATTCAAGAGAACGATAATTTCTTAGTTTTTTCTCTGATAAATGGCAAGTTAATTTAAAAATCTATGCATCGTATTTAGGTTAGGTAACAAATGGTGGTTGCATGGCTAAAAAATCGTCTAAATCAAAAATTAACAAAAACAAAAAAAATTCTAGCGATCATAATCTTCCGCCAAATCTTAAACCTCCACCACCACCTCCGCCTATTCACATAAAACCAATATCAACACTTTTACCACTACCGCCGTTGATACAAAAAATACGAAACCAACTGGAGGTAATTAAAATATATCGAAAAAGTTTAAAGGGCAAAGGTACTTTAGAATCACTGCGCAAAGATTTGCCATTGGAACCTCCTAAGGATGTTAAAATGACCTTTTATACGACCCGTTATAAGCACAATGAATACAATATGTATGCGAGAAAATGGGGAAATTCGTTTTCTGGATTCGTGAATTTCGTCCTTAATGATTACATCGCCAAGATACGAAAAAAAGAAGGGACGGGAGCTCAAGAAGTTAGAAAACCTTCCGAAGTAAAGGTCACAACGGAAGATTTTATCGTCAATACACAAAAAGAAAAGATATTAACTTCCATAAAACGCGTTCCAACGGGAGATAATGTAAGGAAATTACAAAATAGGCTTGATGGAACGATTAGAGGTGCGTTAATAAAAAATTTAAAAGAGTTTTTTCGAAAACCGACGCTAAAAAAACCACCCGAAGATTGGCGCGAACTCAGCGACGAAGAAATTAAAAAAAGCACAATTTATAATGACGATCGAATCAATGATGATTGAGATAGATTAATTACCTTCTTTAAATCCCGCTTTCTTGGGCATTGTCCCGAGATTCTTCTATGCATTTCAATAACTTATCTCCACCTTTTCGCGCTTCTAACACTTTCTTGAGTTCATTCATTACCTGTCCAGCCACTTTCCTTTTTTCTTGAAAATTGGCGCGTAATTTATGTTCCCGTATCTCATTCGCTCCTCGTATGATTTTGTCTTTGGTTTCTTCTTCTAAACTATCCCAATCTTCTTTGTAGTAGCCTTCAAGTTTGGGTTTTGCTACCTTAATAGTTTTGGAAAGTTCTTCTAAATAAGCATCGTCGAATTTATTTTCGTCCCAATTGTAGGCAAAATCATCTACATTAACGATACCCGAAGTTTCGATCTTTATAGTCGGAGTCCCTTTGGAATCTTTTCGTATGCGAATGATAGGTTGTTCGGAAGTCCCGACGCCCGTGGCTGAGAACGCACACATTTCCTCTATTACATCGAACTTCTTACCCATATAGTCCATCACGAAAAAAAGAGCTTCGTTATTCGTGAGTTCTGCACGAGCACCTCTATCTCTTAAGAACGCAGAAACCGACTTTCCTTGAATTTCTGCGTTTTTTTCTATGGTATCTTTTTCTGAATCCGTTACCCAAAATCCCATAAAAGTTTTTCGTTTCTCTTTTTTGGGTTTCATCGCCCGCTCCAATTCTCTGAATTCCGCCAATTCTTCTTCTTTGGATTTCATCCTTTTAGGTGGTGCTCCCATTAAAAATAAATCTTTCTCTAATTTCTTTTCAAATCTTTTACTTTCTTTTCGTTCGGATTCGATTAGGTTTAGGGTAGGCATTTCCGTTTTGCACCAAATCCTATTGTTAGGGGGAGGATTGTCGCTCGCGAATAGACAAAACATATGAGGAGACCTTATTTTTATGTTAGGGTTACATTTAAATGCTTCTAGGGGATTATTGATGTCCCACCGAAAGTTTTGATCGTTATAATCAATGGAAATAATACCTTCCCTAGCTCCCCGCGAATCTCCTTTCATTTCGCTCGCTCCTTTAAACGCTGGGTCGTTTAACCTGATCTGATAATTTTGATTGGGTTGGGTATTTTTTAGTCGAAACACAGATTCTTCGCCCTTCCATGCATCGTCAATTTCCCAACTTTTCAACTCTTCTAAGTCAGATTTCATTCCGTTCATATCGTCTTCTTCGAGATCAATCCATACAAAAATATCTCCTTCGGATAGGTGAATTTCATTGACTTTAAACAATCTATTTTCGGCGGTCATTTTTTGGAATGCATTTTTCTCTTTTTCCGATCTGAACATACCATTGCAGTGTTCATCGGAATATATAAAAAGTAAAGTGCAAGCCCTTGTGCGGTATATCAATCCGATATTGGGGAAAAAACGAAATGATTAAAATGGAGTCCGAATAGTAATCCAATCTCTACTTTTACTTTTTATATAGGGCGATTTGGATACTGAAGATATGCATTTGTTTGATGAGTTTTTAATGAAAAAATGGGGCACAATGGGAACGCTTGCGGGATTTAATCTCACCGACCCCAAAGCAAGAGGCGACGAGCTTCGGAAACGCCTTGAAGATCTTAACCAATCACCGAAAGATACTCATATAGAGATACAGAATATATGCATATCCGAAGGTCTTGAACACCCACTTCCTGCTAAGTTAGGTCTTGATTGCGCGTTATTCAAAGATTCATGCGAAGCCATTCGGAACAGATTTTCCGAAGCGTGCACCGAAGAAGTTATACGGAGAATTTACGAAAAGAGGGCGATTTGATGTCAACATCCATTAAAATTTGTGTATTACATGGAAATGGGAATTTGGAGTGCGGATCAACAGTGCACGAAAACAACACACCAAAATTCGTGGAAGCTCTAAAGAAGAAGCCTGAGAATGTGGATGATTTTATAGAAATCTTTAATTCTGCCCGTTATCCCAGAAATTTTGATTATTATCATAATGGAAAGAAGGAAAAAAATAAAGTCGATAAAAAATTCTTTAAGTTTAGAGAAGCTGGGTTGCCGTTAGATTATGTATCCGACGATATACTGAATAAAGAAACGACACCTTTAGGTGTTGTACTATTTGATCTTAATAACAAAAAGATTATTCATCTCGACAATGAAGGATATTGGGATTTTCTTGATTTTATGTATATTGATATTGATAGAGACTATCCCCCCGCGAGAAAGAAGTTCAAAGAATGTATGATTAAAGAAGGAAAAGATCCAGAAGAGTATCCTCTCTACGGAACTGAATGTTATAGAGAGGCGTTTTGGTTAGAAGTAAAACCACCAAAAGATTTCAAGACTAGGCACATAGATTTTTCCACACCCGAACAACGACAAGATGTTCTGATGGAATTGTTTGAGTGTCCCGAACGCACCAGCGAATTTTATCGATCTGTCGGAAATTGCTTATAGGTGATTATCGTGGATGATATGATAGATTTCACGCTTAAAGATGACTATGAATACGGAATCGCTCCTACCGAAATTCCGAAATTGGATAGAGTATTGGATATCATTAGGGGAGTATCCCGCTTAGATATCTACGACTATGAAGATTATATAAACGATATGCGGATACCCGCCATCGAAGAACTATTTGAAAAATCCCGAGAAGAATTGCGGGATGATCTGGAAAAGCTCGATCCCGAAGCCTTTAGGGAAAAATACGAAGATATCATCGTCGAATTTGAATATGACTCCGATTATCCTTCTAATAGTTATTTGGAGTTAGAAAATAAAAGTATGGCGGAATATGATGGGGAAGGATCATCGTATGAATTTTCCGAAAAATACGGATTACCGCAGATTGAGAGCAGTTATATAGACCTTATTTTTGAAGGAATGGGCGAAGAAAAATTAAAAAGTAATTATGAAGGCGCTACATTCATTTTAAAGGAAGTATTTGAAGGAGAAAATATTAAGAGAGAAATACTATCCGAAGACCCGAAAAATTTGATAACCGATATTAAGAACAAACGAAAAGGGGCGGGAATATATTGGTCGTATGATAGTCCACGAGCATATGGCGATTTCAGAAGCTGGAGCGGAGAACATACCTATTCTGTGGTCCTGATCGCTTCGTTTCCGCCCGAATCCATCAACAAAGTCAAAACTTTGGCGGCAAACTTGTCCCGCCCGCAGGAAGAAGAAATCAGAATTAAGAAAAAACAGAAGGAAAAATGAAAGAAGTATGCGTCTGTGATTTTGGCGGTTGTGATTGCGAGGATATTGAATGGGACTTCATTACATAGCTTCTTTTACCGCGTTTTGCCCGTTAATGTAATGTGATAAATACCAATAAAGTCATCACATAACCTTTATATATCTCTAAAGTTATATCATCACACAAATTTTAAAAGTGAAGTAAAAAAATGCCCAAAGAAAATTTATATGTCGAAAGTAGAGTAAAGGATTATCTCAAAGGTCGCGGATGCAGGTTATCGGAAGAGGCAACGGGATTTGAAATGAACGACATTCTTAGGGGCGCGTTAGACGACGCGTGCCGAAGAGCCAAAGCGAATGACCGAAAAACCGTGATGAAGAGAGATTTATAAACTACATCTTCTTTTTTTTTATTTTTATTTTTCGTAAGTTCAATCGGTCCGTGTCATAGTTTATTCTTTATATATCACTCATTTAACCCTAATTCACTATGTCATTTAAGTACACAAAACCCACAAAAGTCAAAGAATTTTTAAAGGCAGGCGCGGAAAATGTTCGGGTATCTTCTAAAGCGATGGAAAAATTGGGTCAATACACCGATTGCGCCGTAAAAAACGCCGTCGAAGATTCAATCACCAATTTACCCACCGTCGGACGGGGTGATACGAAAGGGCGCTTCAAACGACTGACGCTAAGACCATCGGAGGTCGGCGCTCAATTGAAGAGCTATAAACCCCAATTTGTGAATATGTCGAAAGTGCTATCTACTAAACAACCAATTTTAAATGTAAAAGATCCATTAGACGGAAGAAAGAAAGTGCGAATCAGAGTATCCGACGACGCCAAAAAACCACTCGCAAAAAAGTTGGACCAAGCGGTGGATGACGCACTGATTCTATTAATCGATGATGTATTACCCAGAAAGACCCGCGGACCATCGGCATCCGACGGAAAGGGCGATTTGCGACGCAAGACTATTTTCCGAGAGGATTTTAAGGATTTCGATGCAACAACCTGCAGTTTCAAATAAAATTTTTATTTTTCTTATTTTTATTCAATCGAATAGTTTATCTTTCGTTGTTGATTTCCACTACCGTTCCTATCTCGTACTCGATAAGGTCGGTTTCGCATATTTCATCGGGTTTAGGTGCTATTCCTGTATGATCTTCCGCTCCACCTAGCCATACTGCACTTTGAAAATCATCGGCTACTCTGCGATATGAGTCTCGGTTAATGTCGTTTTTTATAAGCTCCACAGCTTCTTCTTTACTTTCTGCTACCACACATACGGTATATCTTCCGTTATAACTTCCAATATCCAATACATATAATTTCATTTATTTTCCATCCCATTATTCTTCTTATTTGAATCTATTTCTAGTATGTGAGTAAGTTAAGCCATTTTTTTATCTTGGGGTGTAGATTACATTTGAATCTATTTCTAGTATGTGAGTAAGGGTACAGTTGGGTGGGTGAGCGGAGGACCAAAAGCGATTTGAATCTATTTCTAGTATGTGAGTAAGTTTTTAAAAATTTAACTTGAGATCTTTAAGTATGTGATTTGAATCTATTTCTAGTATGTGAGTAAGATAATCCTTCTAAGCTTATTTAATGTTTTAAGTTATATTTGAATCTATTTCTAGTATGTGAGTAAGGCTTAATTTTACACCAAAGTCATCAGAACTGATGTAATTTGAATCTATTTCTAGTATGTGAGTAAGGTAAGAGCCCCCGATAGAATCTATCAGGACAAAGTATTTGAATCTATTTCTAGTATGTGAGTAAGAAACGATATCAAGTAAATTTGTCCGAATTAACAAAGATTTGAATCTATTTCTAGTATGTGAGTAAGGAACATTTTGATAAAAGATTTCAGCGATTACAGAGATTTGAATCTATTTCTAGTATGTGAGTAAGTTTCCTATTGTGGAAAAAATAAAAGGTGATTAAAAAATTTGAATCTATTTCTAGTATGTGAGTAAGTATAGGTGGGATGGAACATATCAGTTTTAATGAATTTAAATTTGAATCTATTTCTAGTATGTGAGTAAGATACAATTAAATTAATGATAGAGATAAAAAATGTCATTTGAATCTATTTCTAGTATGTGAGTAAGTTTCCGAAGACGAAGAGTTCGAACCGAAAAACTTCAAATTTGAATCTATTTCTAGTATGTGAGTAAGAGTTCGAACCGCATAATAAAGTGTATCAGTCGGATTTGAATCTATTTCTAGTATGTGAGTAAGATAATACAATTAAATTAGATAGAGATAAAAAATGACATTTGAATCTATTTCTAGTATGTGAGTAAGAATTAATTAATTTGATTATACATTTTTGGTTGGAAATTTGAATCTATTTCTAGTATGTGAGTAAGCCTTCAAACAGCGCAGACATTTTTCATAGGTTTTCATTTGAATCTATTTCTAGTATGTGAGTAAGGGGTATTTAAAACGCATTATAACGCGTTTCCGTTCGGTTTTGTCCGTGATTATTAGTAACCACACACGAAACTGATCTATTATATAAATGTGCCGTTTCCTTTATAAATGTATTTGATCCTTTTTTCCTCATTTTTTTATCCGCACCAACAATAGTCGTGTAAACTGCATTTTTTACACTTTTTTTCATTATAGTTCACTACAGGACATTTTCCGCTCTTTAAATAACTCCTAATTTCATTAGTTATTTTTTTTATCCCTCTCCGTTTCTGAGGTGTAATCAATACCTTA
>Ga0180433_10000232_pt1 | contig 99265 bp, 172 predicted proteins | sample SS_ome_8_FD_132980 | JGI IMG/M metagenome (GOLD analysis project Ga0180433, IMG submission 132980) | Hypersaline lake sediment archaeal communities from the Salton Sea, California, USA - SS_1_D_1 metaG | ecosystem: Environmental > Aquatic > Non-marine Saline and Alkaline > Hypersaline >... | reverse complement strand
GGGGGTGGGGGGGGAGGGGGTTATAATATAGTGGGTTTGTAACGGGCCCGACTAGCAGGATTAGCGACAGGAAAGAGAGGGGGAAAGGTCGGAACGACCGGTGGAAAAAAATTGCCATTGAATGACCCATTTTAATAATGATAAAAAAACCAGGATATTATTAAACAAAATTCCGGGTATGCGGCCCGTAGACAAAAAAAGGGAGCCCTTTCGGGCCCCCCTTCGTGCAACCTATTCAATTTTAGCTTTTTACCGGGGCTACTTCCTCTTGAACCGCCTTTGAGATGGCCTTATCAATGAGAACTTTCCCTGCCGCGTAATCCAGGCCGGCGTCTTTGCATAATCGTTGCATATACTCGCCCATCCTCTTTGTGAATTCGTCCTGATTAGCAAGTAGGATGTCCTTTCGGGCTTCCCTTTTTGCAATTTTCATAACCTCTTTAGCCTGGGCTTTTAGGAAAGTTTCGACCTTGATTCGTTCCAATTCTTTGGGGCTCAAGTTGGCCGCGTTTAATAAATTACTCATTTTGGTTCCTCCGTTTTATCAAATTTTTAATGTCCGTAAGTGTAAGGCCCATCATCATCGCCCGCCCGAAATTCAACGCATTGGCACCTCCTGTGTTTTCATTCTACCCTAGTTTAACAGGAATTCAATGGGTTGTCAACCCAGGCACCATTTTTGAAATTTCGTTGAAAGTCCACGACAATAACGACGGCCATGGGCCACCGCGGTTCCGTCAATGGCCGACGCAGGGGTTGACGGTTCCGCAACCATTGACGCCGTAAAACCGCAGAGATCGATGGTTTCGAGGACTTTGACGTTTTCGACGGTTTTGACGGTTTCTTCGGTCCTTCAAGAACTATCAAATACCCCAATCCTTTTTAAGGGTCTTCCATTCTTCTTTAGATAGGGTAATATCCCCCCCTTCAAGGGTCATATCTAACGCAACATACCCGGATAGTATGGTGTCCCCTTTTTCTTCTATAGCTTTGGCAAATGCCCGAAGTTTGGGTCTTATAATTGTTTCACACATACAAGGTGTAGCCTGGCATTCAGGGCAGGTAAGATCCTTTAGGGACATTTTGTTCCTCCTTTAGGCATATAAACCCACCATGTAGGCATAACAAAAGTTATAACCTACATCCCGGGTGTAGATACTTAATGGATTAGATTGTATATGGTTTGGACTATCGCATTATCCACTTCTGCGTCTCCGATACCCACGTCTGGATACTTTTCGGAGATGGTTTGCACTTCATCTGCGAATTTCCGGATAATGTGTTCCAACTCTGCTTGGGCTTCAGTTGCGCCCTCTTCGTCCTCAAATAAGTAGAGTTCCATTTCCTCTTCACTCATAAGGGTTCCTCCTTTTTAATTAAAAATGTACGCTGGACGTATGCCCACATCAGGGGCACCTTACCATATAAAAGTAATGGGCTTTACCGAGAAGAAATTGGTTCCATTCTTCGGTAACAATTAGTTGACAATGGGCACATTGCCATTGGGCACTCACAGTAGTTGTAGGTTTTTCTTGGGTTACTATGGGCATTTAGCCCTCCTTTCAAATGAATGGCGTTCTTGGTTGAAAACAGCAATCATCTAGAGCGGGATCCCCACTACAATCTTCTTTCCAGGCAAAGACACAATTAAGGCATGTTTCGGATGTAGATACCACTTTGGGAGGGCTTACTACTTCTTCTATGACTATGGTCTCATCTTGACATACTACTCCGGTATGCTTTTCATCATTAAGGTAGTTGGTAAGCCTTTCATCCGCTTCTACTCTGTCCTTGGCTTCAATTTTATAGACATTGGTTACGGTAGCAGTAAATTCCATTATAAGACTCCTCTGGACTTAGCAACCCTTTTTATTTCGGCTATGGGATCGTCTGGAAGAGATTTGTACCCTTTTAGGGCTGACCAGTATAATTCTAGGGCAACTGCAAAGGTCCTAGGATGCATACGCCTAGTGTTTTCTAGAGCCTTTCTACGGGTTACACTATTGAAGTGGGCTTGTGCCTTTTTTTGGTCTGGTAGATGGTCTAGCATTTCGTATCTTATCCTAGATAGATGATACGTATAGTCCGTGGGATAAATGATTTGGACGGCCCGAGTAGCCCAACGGACTGCTTTGGACCTAAGTTTTTCTGTATGGTTCCGGATAAGAACTTTGCTAGCCAAATGCCATATTTGGTCATCAGAATAGTCTTCCCTTTTAGGCATCCATGCTTTACCCATAAGGTCCTCCTTATTTTTATTTTTGGTATAGCCGTCGACCTTCGGCATTGTTAAAGTTCTAAGCTATTGGCTACCCTTTTTACCCTGGGACTGATAAACACATATGGTGCTCCTTATATTATTTACTCCTATGGGCACTGGTTACTGCTAATCCAGGTTTACCAATGTCCCTGATTCGATCGGATCCAGCTGAATTTCGCTCCCGCCCCTGACCATCACCTAAGACTTATTTAGTTTCCCAATCAGGGCTGAGTGCACAAAGCCTTTTGGTTCAACCTCACCAGTACCCATAGGAATAAACAATTATGCTTGGCTAGGTTTACTTTCGCTCTGGTGTCCTATCGTTTTAAGAGCAACCAAGCAGTTATTTGATTGTTAAAGCGGCCTCCCAGACGTACTTCACGCCCGGGAGACCTATTCTAAGGAGGAACCTTAGTTCACTCGTTTGTCTTTTGGACAGGCTCGGTGAACCCCCTATTAATTGCTATAACCGGTCGATAATGACTACATCACCAACTATACGCCTTTCTGCTATTTCGGTTGCCTTTTTGTTGAGAGGCAATTGCTTCATAAGGCCCTCTTCATCCATATACATATGTTGGGTTGTACCATTATGTACTACTTCTAAGTGTTCTGCCCACCCACCATCGAGATATTTCCAAATGTCTTCTATTTGGATTTTACGGGTGAATATGTCAACACCTTCGGTACCATCGGCCTTGATCCAATGTGCATTCCTGTTCATTATTTTTTCTCCTTTAGATATGAAAGTCCTCCAGGGTTGCAGCTAGACCATCAAGGTCATCTCCCATAATGTCCAAAAGTTCTCCTGTAATAAAGGCACATTCTGGTTGATGTTCAGGTTTAACACCTTCACAAGATGGGCATCCTTGCTTTTGCCTGAATTTAGTTTTCCATGGTTCTTCCATGTCATGGAATATATAATAGACATCCCATGGTTCACCACATACTGGACAATAAATATCCATTACCGACCTCCTTAAAGAATCGCCCCTGCCTACAATTACTTGTGAGGCAGGCGTGGGCCTTTAAGCTCCGGGTTCTGGGCTAAGCCATAGGGTTTTGGTATACCTATCGACTGTATGGCCCACTGGGGCCTTGAAGATTAGGATTGGATTATCTGCCATAACGCAGGATATAGCCATTGGGGCTAGACCCTCTTCAAAATGGATATGGGCTATATTAGGATAATGTTTTGGTGGTTGGTCTATAATAACTACTGTTATTTTCATACCGCCACCTTATTCTTGATTACCGCTGATTTTGAGCCTAATCTCCTTTTTACTGGGCATATTGTCCCTCCTTAGTCTATCATCCTCAGTACTGGGTGACTAATTCCAGTAGACGCCCTTACGGGCGTTTCGAGTTATTTATTGAACCATACTACGTGGGTCCAACCCTCTAGAATTTTGTTACCTATAACATCCGAAGGTGCGATAAGTTCCGTACTCATCCACCCTTTGTTAGCATAGTATCCGTGCCCATCATCATCGATGAAAGACTCTTCCCTTGCCAGTTGTACAAACTCGTCAAGGGGCATATGCTCACCATATGCTGGAATAGGCCTTCTTGGATCGTACTGGGTCATTATATTACCTCCGATGTTAGTACTCCCTCTCCTAGGGGTTTTGATTTAGCTCCATTCCGTTTGAACTTTGCCCATTGCCTACTTGATTCATCCGTAAACTCATCATAGGTTAGACCATTAATGCTCTCGGAGCAATTCTTGCAAAGGGGTAGCCAATATATATCCGGTACTAAAGTAAGATTATCGCAATTCTGGCATTGGACCTTGATAAGGAGTTTCTCCACTATACCACCAGAAAGTTTCTGCTTGTAGTACCCATAACCTACATCATTGTCCCAATCAATCTCAAGATACCAACCACCCATAAATGTATGGTTTTCGGCAGTTAGTATAGTCCCTGTGTTGGGATTTAATGATTCAGTAGTACCAGTAATACGGACCCTATCCCCCTTCTTTAGGCTGAACTTGTCCTGGGGATTGTATATGTTGTCCGGTTCCACCTTGGCCCTCCTTCTTCCCAGCAATCCGGGACTTCCGTTCATTACGTCGCCTTTCTTTACGACCTGGACTTCCTTTCATTAGGTTCCTCCTTCCATTAATTACTCAGATACGATTGGATATGCGGGTTTTTTACAATGAGGGCAATTACCAGGGCTACTAGGGCCTGCCCAGGGTTTACCACACATCGCACAAACCAATTTTGGCATAGTTCCTCCTTTCCTATTCAATTATTGTTCCCGTTAGTTTAAAGCCTCATAACCACGTCAAGGTGGGAACTAATGAGGAGCCCCCTAAGGGGCTGGCAAACTTATTTGCCTAGGTAGCTATTGTACTCGTCCTGATGGGCAGCGATTAGCTTTTTAACAGCCGATTTGCGTTTACCGGAAGCTTCTTTGCTTTTCTCCCGACGCTCTTCCGCCTTTTTGCCCATTGCAATGTACTCTGCATCTGATTTGGCCAAGTTGAGGTCCTCCTTTCTTTATTATTTTGGTATTTGGATACTATGCCTGCTTGCTTACCAGGGATTACTTTGATACTATGATGCCGTCTTCCTCACATACCGCTTCGTAGTAGGTAACTATCTCCGACCTAGTCTTCTTTTCAAGAGTGCAACCATCGGGTTTTCCATTTAATTTGATTGTTGCCTCTATCCGAAAGTCATCTGTTAGCTTCCAGGACCCCTCTATCATAAAGTCCCCGGACCGTTCCCTACATATGGGTTTGGGATTCCATGTCAAACCTTGCTCTGCCCATATATCCTTGATATAGTCTTTTTGGATTTCATGGGACCACCCGTTTACCAACTCTGGATTTGTTAGGCGATGATATACACTTAGGGATGTACTACATATGCTGGCCGAGACACCCCCTGGGAATTCAATTTCTAGAATTGAAGGGCAGTATTTCTCCAGAAGCTTCCGGGCTTTTTTGTATTCCTTGGTATTACGTTCCCAATACGTAATATCCTGGTTTACCTGGTCAATGATGGTCACTAGTCGTCCTCCTCATCATCATCGTCATCGTCCTCATCATCCTCATCACTACAGCCGGGTAGATATGGTGTAAAATTTAAGCCCATACCCTTGAGACGCCTGATGGTTTCATTTTCCATAGGACTTGGCATAAGATGTGATTACCTCCTTTCGTAATTATTTCTTGGTGGGAATCTGAACTGTCCCATCCGCAACACCAGCAAGAGCTTTGGCAAGGTTCTTCCATCCTGCCTTCTGCTTATTAGCGAGTATCCAATCACCAATAAACTTTGCCGCTTCTTCATGGCCTGCCAGGGAGTCTACTGCTAATAGAGCATCTTCCCGCATGCGGTCCATGATTTCCTCTTTGGTTGCCATTTAGGTTCCTCCTCAATATATTTGCGTTGTAAATGGGTATGGGGAACCACCGTAATGATGGTTCCCCACAAGCGAAGAAGTAGTATTACTTCCTTGCTTTAGCAGAGGCCAGAAGTTTTTCAAATTCCGGCTTGTGGGTGTCAATGAGCTGCCTGGTAGCTGCTCTCTTGGCTGCCACGTCTGCTTTGCGTGTTCTTTTGCCCTCATACAGTTCGGAAAGGATTTTGTCCTTTTCGTCCTGATTGAGTTCAGCGAACGGCTTTGTATAGTCTATAGCCACGTGATCCTCCTAATATATTCTAATTGCCCTTGAAAATCGACCGGGCTTGTTAATAGTCCGTGGTTTTGACCATACACCTGGGATAACGCATTTTTATTTTACAGGATTTTCAAAAGTTTGTCAACCGGCGTCAAAATGTGAATTTTTTGAAAATTTATAAAATGGTACCGAGAAATAAACTTCCTGCATAGCATTATCAGGTGCGTGTCATCAAGTACTGGATTTTGCCCTCCTTTTTTCTAACTTCTTGAAGTGTCGGAGTTGTTCGGCCTCATATAGACGCTGAAGCTCCGCCTCTTCATCCGGGCTAAGATTGGCAATCCTATCCATACGAGCTTTGTACTTAGCCTCTATATCGGCCCTTACAATTTCTTTCTGGGCATCCCATTCTATTACTAGAGTGGGTGCCTGCTCGTATTTATCTACCATCTCTTGGTGCTCTTCATATGAAACAAACCCATCTCTTCCACATCCAGTACATATCCTTAGATACCCACCTTCTGTTTCATTTATGGTCCGCATCTTGCATAAGTGCTTAACAGTCCTTGCGGCAGATGCATAGGGATGGGCAAACCAGATACCACATAGATTACAATGGTACTCTTTGAAGTCCTCCACATATAATACATCCGAGTTACAATGTGGACACTTTGGCACATTTTGTACATTAGTCTTTACTATTTGGAGTAAACTACATACAGGGCATATTCCACTATCTATTGAGGATGCCCATGCCTTATATTCTTTATTACAAGTTGTGCAGGTTCTAAGTACCTCATTGGACTCTATGTCTTTAAGTTCTGCCTGGGTTAGAGGTTCTTCATATTCCTCATCCTCAGCAAATAGAGCCCAAAACTCATCTTCACTAATAGTAGCTATGCCATAATCAAGGGCCTTTGCAAACTTAGACCCATAATCCTTGCCTACTACTAAATAGTCGGTATTTTTGTTTACAGAGGAGCCAACTATACCACCAGCACGTACTACCATACTTTGGGCGGTAGCTCTGGTCATAGATAGCTTTCCCGTAAACATAAACTCCTTGTCCTGTACTTTGATTGTCATTGTTTAGGTCTCTCTATCCGATTTATAGGAATCCACATAAACAAGGGCGTACCTATAAGTAATATAGTCATTAGGATTACCCATAATGCATAACTGACGATTCCTGCAATTACACTAGATGCCTCGGATATGTTGTGAATATAAGTATTAACCCTGTATTTCCACATTCTGGTCTGTTCTCCTCGATTGGCGTAGGTCCAATAATACTTCTTCTATCATTCTATTATCACCAAGGTAGGAGTTAACAAACTCACTCTTGGTAGCTAGTATGCTATCAAAGGATTCATCAACGGACTTCTCATTTACTGGAAGTATAACCTGCACAGCATTTTTTTGGCCGATCCTATGTAGTCTATCTTCTGCTTGGGAGTTGATGGAGGGGTTCCACCATCTATCCATCATAACAACATTAGATGCCTCATATAAGTCAATACCCTCACCCATGGATTGTATTGTGCCCATGGCTAACTTGATGTTAGGGTCATTTTGGAAAGAATCAACTGCCCTTGCCCTTTCATCAGTGGATTGTCGTCCTGTAATGATTATACTGTTGATAGGTTCTTCCATACCTTTTAAGTAATGGTATAGGAACTTGATATACTCCGCAAAGGCAGAGAATACAACCAATTTCCCATCTGTACTTTCAATGAGGTCCATAAGGAACTCTGTTTTGGAAGATGGAGCGGATACATTGACTAGAACAGGGTCCAAGTTTATTTGCCTTAGCCTAGTGAGCATAGCTAGTACACTAGCTGCCCATAGAGGCTCTCCACTATCCATTAATACAAATAGTTCCTTCTCCATTTTATCATAAGCATCTCTTTGGTCAGGATCCATATCTAGCATAACCCTATTGTAATACTTATTAGGTAAATATGGTAGAACTTCTTTTTTAGTATGCTTGATGGTATAGGGGGATGTCTGCTCTCTAAGTTCAGATAGGTCTTTCGTACCTATGATTTTGATACCATACCTACCTCTGTAATAGTAACAGTATTTCCCTATAAACTCCATCCTATTCTTCCTACTATACTCATCTGGTCTAAGTAGACATAATAGGGTATGTAAATCTGCTGGGTTATTGACAATAGGGGAACCAGTTAGTACCACTAATCTAGTGCTAGGGTGGTACTTAACAAAATCAAATAAGCCCTTTGTCATTTTGGTTGCTGGATTCCTAATCTTATGGGCCTCATCTAGGATGACTAGATCAAAGGGATACTTGTTGAGTATTTCCCTATGCCTGTCGACCCTGAAGATTTCGTAGTTGGTGATAAAGAAGGGAGTCTCTTCGGTGAGTACCCTAGATAGTCCTTCTAACTTCCTATATGTACCCTTAGCTATAACAGGCTCAGTACCATACCATTCTCTAATCTGCCTTGCCCATGTCAATTGTACGGTCTTAGGGCATACAATGAGAACTTGACGATACCCACCTTCTTTAACCAATCCTAGGGATACAGGTGTTTTACCTGTACCCATCTCGGAAAGGTTAAACCAATTAGTATTATCAGATAGGAGCCTGTCTAGGTCTTCCTTTTGATATACATATAGGTCTTCTGGTAGATTAAATACTTTTCCGTTATTACTCAATATCCAATACCTTTTTATCAAAATATTCGGAGAACGTTACTATAGGTGCTGTGAACTCTGGAACTAAGGGTGCTTGGTAAGCTTGGACTAACCAAGCATTTACCCACCTCTCTAATTCTTCCGATGTAAATTGGGTAGCATCTATACTGGTTGTGCTGCCTTCTTAATAAGGTCATGGAATTGTCCTCTTGTAATGCTACTCTTCACTTGTTTTTTCCTTTGTGCTTGCTTCGGTTTCTGTTTTTGTGGCCTCTGTGGTTTCTGTTGTTTCGGCATTTCTCTCCCTGTCTGTATCGCTGTACTCAATATCTATTTTCATGTTTTCTATATCAATACTTATCTTCTTAGGGAATACTTTCCCTGTTTGCATAGGTTGCTCGTTACTAGGCCTAGCATTGATTGCCTTTATTATTTCTTGTCGGTCAGTCCCTTTTTGTTCAGGTACTCCCTTTATACCCCTATAGACTATACAAACCAAACTTAATAATGCAAAGAGGGCAACCAAGCTAAAAATCGTTGCTAATACAATAATGAATATTGAATAAGGTATTGGGTATGCTGAGTTTTGCAATAATTCTACCATGCCAGTCCACCCCCCAAACATACCAACAAAAGATTGTAATATAAACAAGGTAAATGCAAGTACAGCCAACCAGATTTGCAACATTTTTGACGTTGGATACCATAAGTTCCTCCATCAGGTACCTTTACCATTTGGTCTCTTGGTGGTACTTTAGTTACATAATATTTATGGTTCATTTATATTGCTCCTTCTTTTCCTGCCTTTTTTGTCTTTGATGGGCCTTATAGGAATCCCATAGTTCTTGGTTAGACAGGTCAAGACAATGTATTTGGTATTGGTGTCGGCATCTACTACAAACAAACTCATTATCGGCTCCCCTAATTTTCCATAGGATTCCTACATCTACACCATAATGACAGAAAGGACCGGGGCAATGATATCCTGATTTCTCTTCTGCACCCGTTTCTTCCTTGAATTTGTCTATCTCTGCGGACCGTTGCTTCTTATAGTAGAACTGCCTTAAGATACTATCCTCTTCTACGGACATCAATTACCTCTTTTACCATTTGTATCATTTTGGATACGCGGGGTTTGGCATTGTTAAATACATAACAAGTATAAAAACATCCATACCCGTAACTAACTTTCCCATTTCTAGTATCAAAAGGGCATCTATGATTTACCCTTCGGTATTTCATTGATTTACGGGTAGGGTATTCTTCTGGGAATAAAGCTGCTTCCTCAGTAACCAAATTGTTATTGCATAAACCACAGTTACTCCAGGTACTCTTTGCACCCCTGGTCGTATCATCGTAACATTTGGGGGTAAACCTCGGGGCTGTAACTACCCCCAATACTTTGTCAATTAGGATATCATATTGAGTATCGGTTAAATAAATATTCTCTTCGGATATATTAATCTCCTCGTACCAAGGACCAAATAGGTATTTGGTTGCAGGAACGACAATATTAATGATTTGTTGGTACTACTCATTTGGGTATTCCGGCTCGGTAGTCCCCCGGTCATGGATTACAGGAGCATAGTGCTGGTGTATTACCACACTTGGTACATATGTTCAAGGCATCACCCCCTTTTATAAATTCATCTTTTGGGTAGTTAAAATGGACAGTATACCCTTGGGCTATAAGCTGGTCTGCCAGACAATATAAGCTGCCATGACCTCGGCTAAAAGCCGGTCCTTCTCCAAACCCTAATATAACTTCTTTTTTACACTTTGGGCATTTCCAAGTATCTGCCATCCATATCTCTTGGGCGGAATCTCCCTGGAAGTCCATCACGGCCGTGTTATTATTGTAGGGTTTAAATTCGGTTTGGCATTTTACGCATACTGGTCTATGGTTCATTCATTTACCTCTAAGTTCTTTCCACATTTACAATAGAAAGCCCGAAGACCCATTATTGTACCCGTATCTTTGTGCCTTATAATATACACACCGGATAGAATATCGTCCCCGCACTTTTTGCATTCCAGTTTTATTTTGGTAGCCCCAGGGGCAAACCCACTAGCCATACGTCTCCGTTGGTACTTGGAATATAGATTAGTTAAATAGTTTTCCGTTGATTCAGGGTTTTTCATTTATATTCAGGGCACTCTTCCTTTTTTCGTAGGCCCTTCTATGGGCTTCCTTACCTTTGGGACTATTATAGTACCTTCTGTAAGATTCCTTGAATTTATCAGAATCCGTATACCGTTTTTGGGCTGTTTTACCTTTTTCAGAATCCCTATACTTTCTTACTGCCGCTTTCCCTTTAGAAGAGGCAAAATATTTCTTCTTAGCCTCTTCCGTTTTGAGCACCATATCAGGCTCATAAAAGATAGCATTTAGTAAGGATTGTTCTGGGCTACATTGGGGGCAAGGTTCCTTCATCAGTACACTTCCTAATATAATCCGTAATAGTCTTACCTGGATTCAATTCTATCCATTTTTCCGCATCCCTAGCCCATTTTTGTTTAGCATAGGCTTTGCCGTGAGCTTCCTGCCCTTTATCCCCATAATAATACTTTCGTTGGGCCTGCTTAAATTTATCGGATTGGGCAAACTTCTTTTGGGCTTCTTTTCCCTTGGGCGAATCCCGATACTTTTTAACAGATGCTTTGCCTTTAACGGTTTTTAGGTATGCCTTTTTATTCTCTTCAAACTTGAGGGAATCTTGTCCCTCTAAACTCTCCTCGGTCAAGGTGTAGTGACCTCCTTTTAATTAATGGCTATCCTTGCTTGCATATACCCACTACCCTTTTAAGAACTTATACCGTGACTCTGGTTGGGGATTCCACTGTACAGTTGCAATACCCCGGGGTCAATGGGGTAACCCTATATCCAGTAATCAGTTACCTACCATACCCTTCAGTTTCCTGGATTTCACTTTCCTATCTTGCATATTTTGTGTAGGCTACCAAAGTCACGGTATAAATTCTTAAAGTTTTCAGGTAGCCCATATAGGTACTAGCTCGGTACACCACTTCATTCAGATCGAACCGAATGTACACTAATACCTATTGGGCATAAACAAAAAAGTGGGTTACTAATCATTCACCGTCTGCCACCACAACTTTAGGCTTGATTAGTAACCCTAAACAAATGCGAGTTCCCATTAAACATAAGGTTTGCGTCAACCAGGTGTACGGTGGGCAAACGCATTTGTGCATAATGTATAATACAGGATTTTCAAAAGGTTGTCAACCGATACCAAAATATAAATTTTTTGAAATTTTTAATTTCGGTACCTTTATTTGATTTTTGAAAATTATTTAATAATAACAATATTGAAATTTAATAAATTATATGTTATAATTGGGTTGCACGGGAGCGACAATACCCGTGGTTGCGAGGATGGTATGAAAACTGAAACAATCACCGAATGCCCGTTCGGGCACCCTGGATTATTAGTAAAACATATTTATTTTGAGGGAGAAACCGAAAAGACCGTCCATATATGTGAGGATTGCAAGGAGTTATTGGACCGGAAATTTGGTACCCCTTGTATAGATCCCTGGTCTACCCAAAGAGAGTATCTAAATATCTGTTATGATGCCTTAGATACGTTTAATAAGGCTAGGGACCGGGTAGACAGTCTTCTCCCTGAGAAAAGGGGGCGTAAACCCAAGGATGGTAGAACAATTATATTTGAGGACCTTGGTAAGTTAAAGAAACATATCCGGGTTAATAAGGAATCCTTGGGTGAAGATAAAACCGTTGCATTACTCCGAAAAGTTTTAGAAGTAGAGGAGGCCCTTAATGGCCAATAACCCACAGTATCCTGATATGGATATCCTAAACGTAGAACAGAGTTCCGATAAGGAATTGGTTGAGGAATTAACTAAGTACCGCAAGGAAATGTTTGATAAGGCATTAAGAGCTGCCGTAACTGGTGTTACCCCTCCAGAGGATTTTAATGGGGGGAAAATTCCTATCCGGGAAATGCGGGGGGGAGAAAAGAAAGCTCCTTATATTCCAGGATGGTGGTTTATAATGATGGCTAACGCCCTATTCCATCATATGTGGTCTTCCGAGGTAGATGAATACCATGTTAGCGATAAAACCGATATGATATGGGTCCAAGGCTCAGTTACAGCCCATATCCCAGGTAGGACTACAATAACTACTCATACAGATGGAAGAGTAGTTGAGGAAAGATTTGACCCCATTAACATTAAACATTCCCAGTTTGGTAGTAGTGCTATGAAACGGACCAAGGATAAATCTAAGTTTATAGACTTGGGAGATGATTTGAAATCTGCGGCTACGGATATGAAAAAGAAATGCCTTACTAATTTTGGTTTCGGGGCAGATATATATGGGAAGAGGGAAGACTCGGATAGTATAACGGCTAGTAAGAATATTGTCATAGTTTATAAGAGAGCCGAGAATCGTGGTATGTCTATTTCCCAAGTCGGGACCTTATGTGAAGATGAGGTTAAAGGCATGGGTAAACCTCTAACAGACCTTACGGAGAAAGAACTATTGGATTTCTTAGATATTGTAGATAAGGCGGAGGTACAATAATGGTTACAATTAACGATGTGCGGAGTGCCATCGGGGTCTTTGGGGAGAATAGTTGAAGGTTCTGATTTGCGGAGACAGAAATTGGACCAACAGGGATAAGATTAAAGATGTAGTCCAGTACTACCATAAGAAATATAAGATAACCGAGATAATAGAGGGTGAAGCCTCTGGAGCTGGTAGAATGGGGGGAGATGTGGCATACGAGCTAAAAATCCCTTTAACTAAAGTTCCTGTTAATTGGGAGCTGTATGGAAAGAAAGTAGCAGGACTATTAAGAAACCAGGAGATGCTAAATATGAACCCAGATTTAATACTTGCCTTTCATAATGACATATCCGAGAGTAAGGGCACCCAGGATATGGTTCTTCGGGCCAGAAGAAAGGGCACATGGGTCATTCTAATAACTGAGGAATTGAACATGGGAGAATGGAAATGAGTCTTAAAGTTTAGGTGGTAACCGGGCGAGTTCCCTCCCCGTTATCATAGGTCCCAGGGAATGACTAGGGAATATTAAAGGTACTTGATCGATACCAACATACGAACTATATGTCTCTGGGGCCACCAATTATTTTATTTTTAAGGAAAGGCTGGTTATCTTGAAGGTAACAACAAGGTGGTGGGAGGCTAGAAAGCAGGCAAGGCATTATTAAATGTGTTCAATGTGGGAAAATAATTCCCTGTTGATATAAGGGTTGAGAGTAGGAATAGGGTTCCACACGCCTTAGTGAGGTAATGACTCCGGAGTTGGCAGGGAGTGACCAGGGGAGTCTATTTTCAATTCTATGACCAAACTAATTAATTACAGGAGGGTTAAGTGGCAATAAAGTTGGATATGACCAAAGCCCAAGAGATGTCACCTATGGAACCAGGTGGCCCGTATCTCATTAGGCTGGCCGTAATGAGTCTGGGTACTTCTAAAGCAGGATCCCAGAAAGTCCACACAGAATGGGACGTTGTTGAACCGGAGAGATATGCTAACCGCAAACTGTTTGAGGATATGAGCCTTGAAAATGAGTATACCCTTGGGCGTTTCAAAGGTATGATGGCGGCCTTGGGTGAATCTGAAGAAAATCTGGAAAAGCCGGACTTCGATTTCGACCCAGACAACTATATTGGGCGTAAAGCTGGATGCAGGGTTAAGATTCAGCAAAGCGATCAGTATGGTCCTCAAGCCCGTATAGCGGCATACATGCACGAATCCGCTATCGCCGGTGGTGTCTAAGGTTTAAACAACACTTAGACCTAGTATATAGTTGACTTAAGTAGGTAGGGAGTCCGCTCCCCATTCCTTACCTCTTACAACTAAGGAAGTTACATATATGGATAAGATAATGACAGTTAAACAATTGGAGACCTTTGGAGAGAAGCATGACTGGGCTATCATCGTATCGGATGAAAATTCCATTACTTTTCTTACTCCCCAAGGAAATACACTCCAAGCAGATAGGGAGGATAATATGATAACAGGTATATATAATTGTTCTACCTTAGAAGAAATTGAGGAGGCATAATAAAATTGATTTGGGAATACGATAAGGAAAACGATATTGGATATGTAGTGTTCGGATCACAACGAATGCCCGCAGCAAAGTCTGTAGAGGTAGATGTGTTTACCCGTGTAGACTATGACGATGCTGGAAACGTTATTGGGATAGAATTTGATGAACCCAAAGAAGGTGTAGAAATTAAAGATATCCCAGATGTTAATTTGGACGAGTTAAGGGCCTTTTTACAAATGAAGAAAATAGAGGTCCTTGACTAGTAGTATGATAGTCCAAATGCCTTATATAGGGGGTGACCTTACTGATAACAATCATAAGATTATTGGTAAGGGAGGCCGGAAGACTCATAAAACTAAAAGGGTTGTTGAAATCTGGATGGTTCAGCTTAAAGATGAAATAAGAACCCATCCCGAATACATGGACCTAGTTTTTTTACCAGTTACAGTAACCGTGAATGGATATTTTATAGACAAGGTACACAGCCCTGATATTCATAACCTAAGCAAAGTTACAATGGACACGGTAAAAGTGGCAATAGGGATGGATGATAAATATTGTAAGTTTATAACGGGAGACAGGCATTACGGGTATAATGGGCCCTACTTGGAGATTAAAATTGAGAAAACTATTTAATAGGACATTTAAGTTAACCGAATGGATACTTACTGGATCAGCCTTAATATTGGGCTTGCTTATGTTTACTTTGGCAGCTGTACGGAATATTGGAGATACTTCATCCATAGTAATAGTTGCTATGGGTCTTAGTGCATTTATCCCCTCTGTACTCGCCACATTCGGTATTATATTAGAATAATAAAGGGAGGTTTATACCTAGTGTCAATAAAGAAAGTTAATCCCGGAGGTAAGACTTTACTCCTTAACATCAATGAGGAGAAGGCTGAGAAATTGGGCGCTATTGCAACCCATTTACGAAATGTAGCGGAGGACAATCTTGTCGCAGCTCAGTCTAAGGGGTTAAAGGGTAATGAGTTCCAAACCCAAATGGAAAAAATGGATTTGGTCCTAGACGAATTGGATAGCGTTGATAGGTGGAAACAAGTTACTTTGTTCTGGAGTTTGGGCGGCAAAGAACTTTTTGAAAATGCCAAGATATTGGGATACGATGACTGGTTTAGAAGTGTCACCATGGATCTCAATAAGGTGAGAGATAAGTTGGACGCAGAGAAAGACCAACGGGATGTTTACTTCGGTAGGAAGAAGGAGAAGCGGATTAGATAAGGAATCAAGTATGTGGGTGTCCCGGCTTAGAATATCGGACTGTCGGGGGAAGGGCATTCGAACCCACAAATAGTGCTGGTGTCCGTTAACTATCGGTAGGATCTATAAGGAGAAAACCACACGAGCCAGCACTATTATTTTTTTTTTGAAAAATTATGGACAATACCCTATTTAACGTAAAGTGCCCACATTGTGGGAAACCCGTACATCCTACTAAATGTTATCCTATCGGAGTTGGATGGCAATTTAGGATTCGTAAATGTGGATATTGCCGATCTAGCTATCAATTAGTAACACTAGCATTTACTACTAAATCCCAATCTAGGGTTAGGGATATTGACCTACATAATATGCTAAGGGTAGCTAGGGAGACTCTATTAGATATATTGCACTTAAAGAAAGTGGAATCTAATAATGCCTGGGATATCTTATTTATCCCATATAAAGAAATAACTTATATTCCAGTTGATACGCAAGGCAAGAGAATTAAAGGTAAAGATACTTTAGGTAAAAGGAGTTAATTATGGGAACGGGTGTTATTTTATTAAGTGGAGGATTAGATAGTGCTGTATCAGCCTATATAGCAAGGGATGATATGGGCAAGAGGGCCAATTTATATGGTATTACTATTGATTATGGGCAAACCCATCTTAAGGAGATAGATTGTGCCGTAGAGCTGGGCAAGTCCTTAGACTTACTAAACCATTTTTTCCCTGTTGCTGATTTACACGGAATATCTAAATCGGCTTTAACTGGAGAGGGAGAAATTCGGCAGACAGGCGAAGCCAAAGATATACCTACTACTTGGGTACCTCAACGTAATAGTATATTCCTAGCAATGGCATTTGCCTTAGCAGAGACTGTTAATGCGGATAAAATATATACCGGGTTTAACCAAATGGATTATTCAGGCTATCCAGATTGTAGGCAGGTATATGTAGACCAGATGGCCAGGGCCTTAAATCTTGCAAGCAAGAGATTTGTAGAGACAGGGCGGGGCTTCGGATTGATTACACCTATTATCAATAAGAAAAAATTTGAGGTGGTCCAAATTGGGACAAAACTAGAAGTACCTTTTGTCTCTACTTGGTCCTGTTATATGGGTGGAGAAAAGGCATGTGGTAAGTGTGATAGTTGTAGGATAAGATTGGAAGCTTTTGAGAAGACTGGCATGACAGATCCTATTGAATATGAAAGGAGTTAAATATGTTAAAAGGGGGATTGGTATTTTTATTAGTAACTATGTTGATGCTGGTAAGTGGCACAATTTTAGTAAAGTCGGATATTAATGACGTAACTACCTATTTCCATTCCGGGCAAGAAGCCTTATCAAAGGTGGAGTATGGGAAATTTAAGGAGGATGTTGCTACCTACGGCATTAATGTGAGACCTTCAGAGTTATCAGTTATGAACTCAGGTGACTCTGTATTAATACTCTTGGAAAGAATGGAGGCTACCAAAGACCTTAGCGTCGGTAATTCTAAATCCTATACTAGGGAAGCAGACATGGGTATAGCAGAGTTACAATTGGGGCTAATTATATTTGGCATAATTGGGAGCATCGTAGGAATTTTTTGGGTCATATGTGTATGGGGGGTCCAATCCTAATAATTAAAGGAGGTCTAAACCCTTGGAAATTTTATGTAAGTGTCATTGTGGTGGTACCACCGAGTTTGGTAGCCCTGCAGAGCCTATTAAATGTGCATCTTGTGATGCCGTGTGGGATCTCAACGGTGTTCTACTTAAACCCGGGAAAATATTTAGTTTAGAGTTTAAGCGGGAAAGGGGTATGTATGCGGACCGAAACTAGTACAGATACTGTAACGGATCAAGACCTAATAGAATTTCATAGGGATCATAGGGTGATCTACGGTATCAATTATAAAGAGCTGTTCCATACCAGACTAGCGTGTCCCGAGATTCAAACTAAGAGGGGTCCTGCCAAATTTGATATAGTTAAGCTGGACAAACTATTAATGGTTATTAAAAATGCTAAACCTTGTTCATGTGTCCGCGAGGACTACCATGCATTCACAGAAGGAGCAGTTAGAAATGGAATATGGTGAAATTATATATACAGGAGTATTGTTGGAATGTCAATATGTCCCAACGGATGAAACCCACCCATGGAGAGGTAATCCTACATTCGTAATGTTTGAAGATGGAGAAGAAGGAATATCCGTTCAGGGTATGTTTAAAGCCTTTAATGGTAAAAAGGTAGAAGTAATTATCAGGGATATTACCGAGCAACAAATGGATGCAGGGGGTAAGAAAGAAAAGAAATGAGTATGAAAGGGTTATACTTGGGAGCATTTATAGGGTGTGCTATTATGCTAGTAATTACCCTAAAAAGAAGGGCATCATGGAATCAAAGAAGAGGTCAATAATTAAAGCACTTACTTGGAGAATAATTGCCTCCATTACTACTGGATTTATAGTCTATATTGGAGGCAAACAATATTTAGGGTTGGATATGCCCCTATTTGCTACTGGTGTAGGGCTCACAGATGTTATAATAAAATTGGTACTTTATTTTGCCCACGAAAGGGGCTGGAATTTAATTAAATGGGGGTATAACAGTTGAACAAATTGGATACTAAAGTAAATAATGCTAAACAGATTATAGAGGAGGCTATTAGTACTTACCCAGAAACACGCTTAGGTTGTTCCTTTGGAAAGGATTCTATGGTAGTACTGGACATTGCCCGAACGGTAAAACCTGATATATCGGTATTTAGTATCATGACTATGTTCAAACCCAAGGAGACTTTTTCATACCTACAGAATATCCAGGATGCTTGGGCTTTAAATATGATAGTATATATAGTGGGATACTCTTCTAAATTGACTTATGGTAACGTAGTCAGTTTACCAGGTGATAAGTTTTTTGAAGCTGATAAGAAAGCCGGCCCCCTATATTATACAAACCCAGATGAATGTTGTAATCTCTTAAAGGTAGAGCCCACAAGGGTAGCTTTGGAACATTATGATGCGTGGATTACTGGATTACGTAATACAGAAGGCCCCACTAGGGTAGATTATAAGGAAAAAGAAGATTGGGGGCTATTGACTAAGTACAATCCTATTTTAACATTTACCGAAGAAGAAATCTGGGAGTATATCAATAATAGAGAAATTCCAGTGCACCCTTGGTACCAAGCTGGGTATAGATCTCTAGGGTGTGCTCCTTGTACAACTAAAGGTGGTACTAATGAAAGAGATGGGCGGTGGTCTACTACTAGTAAGTGTGGTGGGGAGTGTGGGATTCATTCAAAACGGTTAAAATAAGAAGTGGCTCAATTAAACCCTATAGTGGAAGTAAATAAAAGGTAAAGGAGTAAGGCAAATGAGTAGACTGGAAGAAGAAAACAAAAAGTTGAGAGATTTGGTTTCCTATTATACTGGCTCAGGTCATGATGAAGATGATGAGGATGATGAGGAGGACGAAGATGATGATGTTATGGGCCAACTAAGAAACTTAACGAAACCCCCAAGGGTAGGAGTTGCCTTTTACACAGGCAATAATTTGAACCCGATGCCTGTAAATTGGGACCGACTTAGGGGGATGACTCGATAATGAATATGGAAAATGCGTGCTTAGGTATAGTAAATGAACTAAAAGAGATGTATAGGGACTGGCCGGGAGTAGTCCAGTTTAATGGGACCGAGCAAAGACTCTCCAAGTTATATGAGGAATTGTGCTGGTCCCCAAAAAAGATTGAAAAAGAGTTAGCCAGGCAGGTAAGAATCTTCGACCATAATTACAAAGAATTGCTTACCCAAAAAGGCACTGATGTGTGGATATTATGCCCGCATCATTTATTACCCTGCCACCTTAGAGTAACCATAGGGTATGCTCCTATAGAAGGGAAGGTTTTGGGTTTAAGTAAGTTTGCTAGGATAGCTAAAATAATGGGCAAAAGGCCTATAATGCAGGAAGAGTATACCCAAGAATTAGCCACCTTCCTATATACTAATTTGAACCCAAGAGGCGTTGCCGTATATGTGGAAGGTACCCATGATTGTATGATAGCCCGGGGTATAGAACAAGATACATCTGTAGTAACTAGGGTTATGGAAGGCGACTATTTCAACGATAAGGAAAATAAAGCCGAGTTTTTGGCTATGGCAAAGGGATAATTAATGGATACAATTACTAAAGAGTTTTGGCAAAAATGGGAAGATGCTAACGAGATAAATAAACTCCGATTGGTGGAAACTCTAACTATGCCTTCGCCCGTTATCCAAGGAGACCTATATTACCATACATGTGTATCCCTTGTAAATTCCTATCTAGTAGACCTTAGAAATTATTTATCGATTGTATGGTTGGACCCCTTGGATCCTAGAAGTGCTTTATTTCTGGAGGATAATTAATGGATTTTGCGTTTGAATGTAAAACAGGAGCCCTACAGGCCATCCAACCCCTAGGGGATTTTGAATGGATACTGACTCATTTGGTATTAGAAGATCCTGTCTATGCCGACTTTTATAAATATAGTACCAGAATGAAAGTCCTTGATAATTCCGTTAACGAATTGGGGGAACCTTGTACTAAAGACAAAATGATTGAAGCGGCCAGAATTGTTGAGCCTGATTGGGTTGTCCCTCCAGATTGGTTAGGAGATGGCGTCAAGACAATAAATGAGCTTAACAAGTGGGTAGACTTTCCCTATGGAAAAATACTCCCGTGCGTACAAGGTAGTACCGTCATGGGTGTCTCAGAGATGGCCGAATCTTATGCAAGTCTGGGCTTTACCAGTATTGCTATACCATATGATTTAGGTCATAGTAGAGTAGATAAACCCTACGATATGGGTATGACTAGAGTTAGTATAATAAAACTTATCTATGGTATGTTTGATTGGATACATTTATTAGGATTCACCCATCCCGATGAATTAAGAATGTATAACAGGATGCGGATTAATAATATATCCATGGATACGGGATACCCTATAATGTGTGGTGCTAAAGGAGTATTATTACATTCTGATAACTTACCAATGAAAGATAAACCTACGTTAGCCCAAATGCAAGGTAAGGGTACAGTCCAGGATATGTACTATAATATAGCATACCTAAGGAAATTAGTAAAGGATATATAAGGAGTAAAATGGAAAAGACGATTGAAGAGGCTTATGGAATAAAAAGTAAACCCGTAAAGTTAAAAAGGGTAACTACCATATCCGGAAGGGCATTGGACTTAATACCTACCGGTCATCATGTACTAGACGATATCAACTTCCCAGAATTTACTTGCTTATGCCCTAGAACTGGGCACCCTGACTATGCTACTGTTAGGATAGTGTATCTTCCTAAGAACTGGATTATTGAGGAAAAGTCCCTTAAGTATTACTTCGGTTCATTTAGGAATGTTGGTCATTTCCATGAGGATATTATTGCTTTGATAGAAAAGGATTTACGAACAGTCTTGGAACCCTACAAGTTAGATATTATAGCAGAGTTTACAGCCCGGGGCGGGATGGAAACTACTGTAAGAGCCGGTGACACAGTTATTGACCTCTTGGAAGAGAAGGAATGAAAGCGGTAAGTTTATTCAGCGGTGGCTTAGATTCAACCCTTGCTTCGTTAATAGCCAGGCAAGAAGGTCTGGATGTAGACCTGTTGTACATTGATTATGGTCAATACCAAATTAAGGCAGAATGGTCTGCGGCTATTAAAGTAGCTAGGAATTTGGACTTTTGTACCCCATATAGAATTGATATACCTTTCTTCCGTAATGTTGGATTAATGCGTGGAAGGAGTCTAGCTTTAATAGGGTTAGCCACAATGTTTGCCTTCAAACGGGGTTTACATAGATATAGCCATATTATAATGGGTACGCATCAAGGTGATATTGCTCCCGATTGTAAACCAGGTAATTTTGATATTATGGCGAAGGGCGCCCTTGAAGAATGTACTGATAGTGGGTTAACTTTATGGTTACCAATCCAGAAATGTAATTCAAAGGAAATAGGGTTAGCCTTAAAAGAATGGGATGCCCCCTTTGACTTGATGTATAGTTGTTATTGGGACCCTCCTTGTGGATACAAATCTACTAAGGACCAATACCGATGTCCTGGTTGTTTAAGAAGGGCTAGTGCTATGATGGCTGCCGGCCATCCTATACCAGATATAGAAACAGAAGGAGATAAATATGAACCTAGAAGGTAGGCCCCCTGAAGAGTGGGGCCCAGAATCAGATAAAAAGAGGATAACTGAGTTCGGTAAGGAAATGTTTGCTAGATGGGATGCAGGTAGGAATCAATACACCGATGGAAAGAGAATGGATCCTATCAAAGAGGCTATGGAAGAGTGTGTGGATATTGGTAACTATGTAATGGATGCCTACTTCAGGCTACAAAATTTGGATAAGAAGGTAAATGAATATGTTGAACACAAGAATTGCGGTACCGGGGGAGGAGGATGTCATTGCATTCCTAGGTAAGGGCTTTGAAGATAAGGTCCAACCTTACTGTCTAAACCCAACACAAGTAAGAGCCTATTTAAACGAATGGGTGGTTGCTACTGATGAAGCTAATAATATAATGGGTTCTTTCCATTTTGTATCCCAGAGCCCAGATAATTTAGAAAGGAACCTTAACTATCTTTACTATATGAAACAAGTGCCTTTGCCCGTTATCTTTAATTGGTTAACCCATGATGCTATATTCACTGGTCAACCTATTTGCCCCGGTAAAGGCTCCTTAAGGGCTTGCTTTAATTATATGAGCCACCTTACAGGGGAAGTATGGTCTGTATTATCAGTAGTAAGCTCGGTAAGTGCATTCTACCAGGAACAATTGGGATTTAAGGTTACTGGACAGTATACCTTCATGAACACTTTGAAGGGCGGAGTATCAACCTTTAACATATTAAGGTGGAAGAAATAATGGTATTGATATTGTTAATACCTATTGTGTGTGAAGCAATAGCCGTAATATATTTCGTGGATAACAGAAGCAGGTTCAAACTTATACCAACGTTGCTAATTGGACTCATTGGAGTGGCTTCAATGGTATATGGGTTTACTGTGCTAATCACCGAGGAGTTCCCAGATACTAGATACCATGTTTACGTAGGCCAGGAGAGAATATACTTCGATGATTATAAAGCAGAAGGCCAATCCATAATTATAACTGAAGGGTATTCTAGGGATATTGCCTTCTTAAGATTCGAGAAGGTACAAGCCATTATTTTAGTCCCAGAGGACCAGGACTTTCAATATGAGTATGTAGGTAACCCTGGTATTAAAGTGGAATCTCAGGAACTATTGGATATAAGGAAAGTAAAATAATGAAGAAAAAACTTTTAATAGTATTAGCGGTAATTGTTGCCATTTGTTGGTGGGTAAATCGGTTTGTTAAGCATTTAGTCCAGAATCCCGATTTTAATCCGAAACCACTTAAAATGAAAGGAATGGGTTTTGGGGTAATTGTACCCAAAATGGATATGATTAGAGCTAGGCAGCTCTTTCTCCCGAAGAAGAGGTGGTACTCATAAGGTATTCATAATGAGGAAAATGACATTTATGCCCGAACTTAGGGCTTACTTAAATACCAATGGTCGGATATACTCAGTCCGAAAATATGATATGCCCTCTGCTGTCGTACAAATAGATGGTGTTGGTTTATGTAAGAGGTTAAATTTGGGTTTGATAGTAGAAGATAAAGCATTGACAGCTTACGCAGACCAATCGGGGTTCCCAACCCTTAAAGATTGGCTAGCAGTTGTTTATGGGACATTTATAGTCAAAGGGTACCCAATGTATTTATATGAAGTAACCAAAGGAGTAGAGTAATGATTGATATAGGACACATTCAATACGGAGTTAGGGCAGAGGGTCTTAGTTCAGGCATACCCATGACATTTATTGACATTGTGGAAAGCCCCTCTATCGTTAAAGTAGAGCAAATGGTAGAAACTATTGTAAGGTCGGTTAGGGCTAATGCTTGGGTATGTATTAGAGGTAAACATACTTTAGCTACAGGTGTGGGACAATTAGTCAAAGACCTTAAAACTTGTAAACTATCTGTGGAACTCCTATGTAGTGGTATTTATAAAGACCCCCAATGGATTAAATCTGTTGAACGGGTATGTGTGGATCATTGCGTAGATGGCGCATTCAATTTTTTTGCCCTTAGGAATCAGGACATGGTAAGATTCCCTGTCACCCGTTTAGAGGATCTTAACTTTATAGAGGGTGAACTTGAAAAGTTAAAGTTATGCCAGGCGTTCCGGATTCTAAGTGTAAGGGATAGTAGTAACTCCCTTATGATATCCACGGCAAACCTAGCTGGTAAATTTGAGAAGACCAGAGTCTACCAAGGAGGCCATGATTAGTGACTATTCTATACAAAATGGTTGGAAGCTTACTGGCAACAGCCTTTATACTAGTATTTATGATCCTACCTATGGCTATGGTATATGACCTCAAGGACAGATATGTAGGAGAGGTCAAATTTAATACTATACAAGAGGCCCAGGATTACCAGAATGACATTTTGTATCTGGCTGAATCCATGGGGGCTAGCGTTAGAGACGCCAATATCAGTTTTAGTAGTCCACCCCAGTTTTACTTTAATATCAAAGTACAACCAGGACAACTGTTTCCACATGGTAGAGTGCTAGTGCCTACTGGGTGGATATTGTTTGTAATAACTACTATGGGCCTTGCAATTTTAGGTTTTATACTGGCAATAAATATTATAATATGGAGAAGTTAAGTGTTGTTGGGTTTAGTGGGATTCCTTTTATATATTCTAGGTAGTACCTTTATCTTCTTTTGTGGCCTATGTATTATATATGCCTGTGTGACAGGGCATGGGAAGATTGGAGAATGGTACAATAAGGAGAAGGATTACTTATGATTAGTGAAGCAGTAATATCCGCATATAGTAAACCAGATAGACCAGTAAAGAATCCACACAAACCAGGGTTCTCGGTAACTGGAATATCCCCATGTCCCTATGAAACCTATGTAAATTTCAAGGGATTGATCCCCCGTACAGAAAGTGGTGTAACAAATCTGCTTATGAATGATGGACATTACCAGGAACTTCAAATCCTGGATAATATCCATGCTGCTGGATTTAAGACAAAGTTTACCGGTAACACCCAGTTAAGAGTTACTGTAGGGAGGGCTAGTATTTCCGGAAGGCCTGATGGGCTAATTTTAATAGATGGCAGAGAGGATATGCTTGAAATCAAGGCTATGAGTTTAAGTAGGTTTTCCGGTCTCAAGCAAAAAGGCTTAGATGCAGAACCCAAGATAAGATGCCAGATCCAAATGTATATGCACAGTCATGAATTAACCCAAGTAACACAGACTTGGCTATATGCTAAACATAAGGACTCCTGTAGACCATTTGATCTATGGGAGGGTAAAGATTCTACCTATGCGAAACCTATTATCCAAATGATGGATGCTATAGTCCTAGATGGTTACGAACCTCCCAAGGAGAAATGTGCCCTATGTGCAGGTTGTTACAAAGAGGATTTTTGCTGGGGCGAAAATACTAGAATCTTGGACCTATCGGCCATAGGGTTAGCAGAAATGCCCGATGTAGTGGAACAATGGAAAATAGGGAAGGCTTACAAAATGCAAGGTGAGGAACTTATAGATGATGCCAAAGTTAAATTCATAGCAAAGTTAGGAGACAAAACGGTACTAATAGTAGATGATTTGAAAGTATCCCGGATCCTTAGTGAACGTCGGACTATAGATCGGGATTTGTTTATAGATAAATTTGGGTGGTCCGAGTTGGAAGGGGTAGAAAAAGTCCAGTCCATTGAACAAGTTAGAATAACGGAGGTGGTACACTAATGGACATAGTAACATTGGAAGAGAAAAGACAAGCCCATGTTAAACAGCACTGGAAGGCTATTATATTATGGGTTATTGGGTTAGTATTATTTTTAGTCCCGGTCTTGGCACCTGATATTCATATGGGCCTAAAAATAGTATCTGCCACATTTGGGTGGGTAAACCTAATTATAACTGGGTTTTATTACTATGCTTGGTGGGCATTGAATAAATATATCAAGGAAATAAAGAAGGAGGGTTAAATTGGATAATTTACCAACATTACCACCGTTCATTACTGTAATACTAGGTGCGGTAGCCCTGGCACTCATTATATGGGTGACTGTAAGGTATTACAGACGCTGGAAAGGACGCTAAATATGCGGCTAATTGAAAAATGGGAAATCAATGGGTTAAATGCCCAACAAAAGAAAAATAAGTATACCAAGGATTGTCTTGTAAATGTATGGGTAGGTGGGACTGTAATACCCTGTATAGCAGCGGAAGGTGGAAACCCTCTAGTATTAAAAGGCCCAGTAATACCTTGGGGTAATTCTACATATGTATATGACGAAGTTCATATATCGGAAGGGTGTCTAATAGTTCCAATAGAAAAGGAGGAAGAGTAAGTCCAGCGGGGCTCTGCCAGGGGAAATCGGGATCATTGCTTGCTTGCCCCTCCCGTGTGTCTATTCCGAACGTAATCGGGCAAAAAGGGTTACCCAGCGGCATTCGCCAAAGTGCTTGTTACCTCCCATACCCTACTAGTATCTGGGATGAAACTAGTATAGTGGTATCCCCGCAAAATTTAATAACTAAGGAGTATTAATGAAAACAAAGGTTTGTAAGGAATTTAAGTTTTGTGCAGCCCACTTTCTGCCTAATTATGATGGGCCCTGTTCCAATATACATGGGCATACTTGGAAAGTTAGAGTATGCGTATCAGGACCTGTTGAAGCTCATACAGGTATGGTTATGGATTTTGGTAACCTTAAAAAAATGGTCGAACCTATATTAAATAAATGGGACCATGACATTATTAATAAAACCGTAGTTAATCCTACAGCCGAAATTTTGATTGCGGTCCTATGGTCTTCACTAACTGGAAAACTCACTCCAAAATGTGAATTATCCAGTATTAGAATTTGGGAATCGGATACTAGTTTTGCGGAGTTGAGCAAATGAGATACAAACATAGGAAGTGTGGAGGTAATATAATAGTAGAAACCCGAACCTGTAACAAATGCAAAAAGCATTGGGGGCCTATTACGTTCTGGTTATCTCTTGGTATTAAACCTGTAAGGGAGTCCAAAGACAAGTATGCAAAAACCCTGAACAGGGCTATGAGGAGATTCAAGGAATGACCGGGAAAAAATCTGGGATACTACTTGGGATTCTTGGCATTATGCTTATACCTGGTATAATATGCAGAATATTGAGTTACAATACACCATCTACCCTAGGAGCAATTATTCTAGGAGTATCAGGTATTATTGTAGAGTGTCTACTATATTACGTGTGGACACTCCAAGGTAATTGGGTATTAAGAGGTAGCTCTATACTACTAATAATTGGTACTATTTGCAATTCAACCGTAACTGCTGTTAATGGTGGATGGATGCCTTTACTACAAGGTGTTAGAGCAAAACCAGGTAGTCCTATGAGTCCACCCTACTATGATATTGTATACGGTGGAAATTTACTATTCTTAGCTGATGTTCTTCCCTTTGGATTTAGTATAGGAGATTTATTCCTAATAGGTGGGCTAGCTCTATTAGGTGTTGGCATGGGTTTATTATTTTTCAATAGATTAAAAGAAAAGGAGGCAAGTTATGCGATTGGTTAAAGAAGGAATCATTTGGGCAGGAAAGATTATGTCATTTTCCATAATAGTATTATGGGTAATAGGTCTAATTACTGCCGCTATCATGGGGTACACAGGATTTGTCCAATTATTAGAAACTTGGGGGATCACAACCCAATATACTAATGGTTGGTATTGGCTTATGACTGCCTGGTATCTAATCACCGTTATAATATTTGGAGCTTTCGGTGCCGCAAAGGGTTTCGGATTCTTAGCAAAATGGGAGCCAAAGGATAACATTGAAGTTAATAGACCTTCTAAATAAATACATTGCAAAGGAATACCACGGAGTTGTTTACGTAAGGTTTGGTACCAATAGAGGCTATTATGATTGGCCTCACATACCTGGCACAGATATTGACCTTACTAAGTGGGACTCCGTGATATTCGAAATCCCACTAAAAGGAGAACCCAATGCCAGTGAACACTAATTTAGAGTTACCGGTAAATGAAATCTTTATAAGCCTTCAGGGGGAAGGGTTATACGCTGGAGTGCCTATGATTTTTATTAGGCTCCAAGGTTGTAACTTGCACCCGCCTTGCACCTGGTGTGACACCTTGTATGCCCATGATTTGGATCCTAAAGAAGGGTTTAAATTTATGACCATAGATGATATCCATAATAAGGTCGTCTCTATATTGCCTAACCTAAATACCTGGGTATGCATTACAGGCGGTGAGCCTTTATTACAAGGAAATCTAATGCAATTGGTACAATTCTTAAAAGGTTCTACCTACAAGTTGGAAATTGAAACAAATGGGTCCATTAGACCACCCGATTGGTATACTATAGTGGACAGCTGGGTAGCAGATATTAAATGCCCTAGTAGTGGGCACATATCGGATTATTCTTGGTTTGATACTAGAACTTGTGACCAGGTAAAATTTGTTGTTGCTAACGGGGAAGATTTGGATTATGTCAGAACTGTTATAAAAACCAAATTGATTAGTAAACCTACTATTATGGTAAGTCCCGTAGGTAACCCTCTTATAAGTAATGATTGGATGATGCAGGTAGCACAATTCTGTATGGCAGAAAGAGTAAGATTGTCCCTTCAATTACATAAAATTATTTGGGGGACAAAGAGGGGTGTATAAGCATAGATTATTTACTGATGAATTGGAACGAAACCTAATTAAGAGATACATAAAGGGCATGGACCTAAATACCTTAACCCGGGATATAAATACTGAATGGAATACATCTTTCACAGTAAAGCAAATCCAGGATAAAATATACAAATTAGGATTGCATAAAAGGAGGATATTTACCCGGGCAGAATCCTCCTATATCAGATCAAGATTTAATGGTAGTGGCACAACTCCAATTTTAGCTAGAGAGTTGGATGCTACTTCTAAACAAATCTGGTTAGAAGCTAAACGTCTTGGGCTGATTTTCCGTAGAAAGGGCTGGACGGCTCAAGAGAAACTACTAGTTGAAAAATGGGTTCCTAAGTTTGGGGTTGAATCGACTGCCCGAAAATTGTGTAGACCTTTCTATGCTACAAAGAAAATAGCTTGGGAGGTAGGAGTATCTCCTTTAGACCGGGATCAATGGTATACTATAGACGATATGGAAAAAGGTTTGGGAGTTACCTTTGATTGGGTCCATAAGAGAATTGACCAAGGGCTTTTAAAAGCTACCCGGGAAAGTACATTCTGGAGAATTAAGGAACGGGACCTAAAAGTATTTGTTAGGACCTACGCAGTGGAATTTCTGGGCCGCAACGTAGATATAGTTTGGTTAATAGACTTATTCTCAGGAGGTATTATTACTAACAATAGGGTGGATTAGTATTATGAAATTTAGATTAGAAGTAAGCCCAATACCAAGTAGTAGTTGGGGAAAGAGCCTAGCCAATATCCTTAGAGGCGAACTATGGGATTCAATCCGTAAGGATATATATAAGATGTACGGGCATAAATGTGTTATGTGTAAAGTAGGGGGCTCAGTTCTCCATTGCCATGAAGTCTGGCAGTTTGACGATAGGACACATATTCAGAAGTTGGTAGGTGTGATATGTCTATGTGAGGATTGTCATAATATAGTCCATTGGATGCGGACAGTAACTGTTGCTAAGAAGGGAGAATATACCGAGGCCTATCTAACATTCCTTCGTAAGCACTTCTGTGCTGTAAATAGTTGCAACTTGGCTGCCTTTAGTGAACATACCAGCGATGTAGTTGCACAGTATAGAAAACGGGATATGTATAAATGGACTATAGACTGGGGTATTTGGCATCCAGATACCTTAATATATAAATATAACCAATTAAGGACGGGTAAATGAATAATGGAAAACCATTAATAGAAAGAAGGCATCTAGCCTGTAATACCTGTAAATCTTCCTATGAGGTATGCCCTGAATGCGGTTTAAGACTAGCCCACCGTATTATTAAGTCTAAGTTGTATTGCATAAGGTGTAATGAGGAAATGGTCTATATAAAAGATGTGCAAGGTCCCTCATGTGAGGTTATGGGACAAGACGGGCACTTTATAGGGAGTATGTTCCAGTGCCCTAAGTGTAGTTTAGCCTGGAGTACAATATCAAAAGATAATAACCCAGTAGATAGGTATGTAAAATCATTTGAAGATCAAGGAGAGTCTCCTAAATGAATAAACCAACGGTAGTATTATCCTTTGATGTGGAAAGAGAATTCGGATTTATAGAAGCTATGGGGCATCCCACAAGGCTCGCTATATTGAAGAGACCAGATAACTATGATACCCATTTAAGAATTATGATAGATAAATTAGATAAGTATGAGGTACCCGCTACCCTGGCAATAGTAGGAATGTTATTTAAGGTAACTGGTACAATCTTAGACTTGGTAGAAAAGGCTAAATATCAGCATGATATAGGGTTACATGGGCATATGCACTGGAAATACGGTACAATGCTACCAAATCAGGCAGCTGAAGATATAAGCCTTGGGGTATCGGTCCTAAAAGAATTTGATATAAGTCCTGTATCCTTTGTATTTCCCTCAGATAGTATAGGTTATCTTGAATTACTACAGGAAAGAGGCATCAAAGTATTTAGGGGTAAAACCCCTTCAGTAGGACATCCCATGTTAAATAGATTGGTGTCTAATATATGTAAACCTAAGAAGCAAATGGGTATGGTATGCTTACCCGGGTCTTTATTTTACCACGGGTCTAAATATGCTAAATTAAACCTATGGGTAGCAAAACGGGGTGTTGATAATGTCATTAAGAAGGGTGGAGTATACCATGTCTGGGTACACCCTCATAACTTACTACTTGGGTATAACCACCTAGAATACTTTGAAAAGTTTCTCCACTATATTGCCTTAAGACGTAATAGGGGAGAATTGGAAATAAAAACTATGAGGGATTTCGGTTAATATGGATATAGCTTTTATAACTAATACATTCCCGGATTTGGAAACAGCTAGTATAGGAACTCAAAGGATGCTTAAGGTATTCAGGGAAGTTCCTTGTGTTGACCATATACATTTTATTACTGGAAATTATCCAAACAGTGGGCTTAGGGTAGATAATTGTACTATGACATTGATAGATAAGCCCACAGGTAACAAATGGGTATCCTATGCCAAAGTTGAAAAGTTAATTGCCGAAGTTCTTTCCGGGGTTATAGATAGGATAAGTACGGTAGTTATCAACTCTCCAGCACCTCACTTAGTCTTAGCATATGCCAAAGCCAGGGGTAAAAAGATATTGTACATGCCCTCAGGCTCTGTTAAATTAAATTGTGGATGGGTATCTAGGCAATTGGAAACTCTTAACTTTGAGCTATCGGATAAAATAGTAATATACTCTGATAGGCTTATCCCTGATTATGGTTTGGAAAAATATAGGTCTAAGATAGTACTGGCCTATAATCATTTTATTGATACGGAGAAGTTTAAGACAGTAACACCCCACTATGAACGCCTGGATGTTGTGGGTTTTATCGGACGTTTAGATAAAGAAAAGGGTATTCTATCCTACTTGAACACGGTACCCAAAATAGTACCATTTCTAGATTCTATGTCGGTTAGTGGTACCGGGCTATTTGAGAATATGGTAAAAGCTACAGCTAGAGCCTATAAAGAATTTGATTATTTGGGTTGGGTATCCCACAAGGATGTACCATCTTTATTAAATCAATGGAAACTTTTAGTTATACCATCCATTAATGAAGGGCTACCTAATACCTTACTTGAAGCTATGATATGTGGAACCCCAGTTTTAGCTAGTCCTGTAGGGGCTATACCAGACTTAGTTAAACATGGAATGACTGGTTTTATCTGGGATAATAAAGAACCCTTACATAAAGGTATAATTGAGGCCCTTAATTATCCCAAAATTAGCACCGTTATTAATAACGCAAAAGATGTGGCAGAAGGGTTTACTTTGGATAGCTTAGTGGTTAAATACAATAATATATTGGAGGGGTTAATTGAGTAAAATACTGTTAGTAGACCCGGGTAAGGTTAGTGAGTCTTGGTATGACAAAAGGCAATGCCCTCATATAGGGCTAGCTTACATAGCTACTCATTTAATGGACGCAGGGCATGAGGTCCAGGTAATGGATATGGCCGCGTATGAGTCCTCCATTCCTAATTACATTGATTATCTAAAATTCTTTACCCCAGATATTATAGGTGTAACGGCAGCCTCTTTTAATATATTGGATGCTTATGATATTATAGCCCAAACTAAGTTGGTCGACCCAGGCGTTCTAACAGTATTGGGAGGTGCTCATTCTTCTTCTATTCCCATTACCACAAAAATGGAATGTCCTAAAGCTGATATAATAGTACATGGCCCCGGGGAAAGTATTATGATAGAGATGGCTAGAATGCCTACCAAATACCTAGGGGCCAACATAGTTAAGTATGGAAGGGGGGTTTCTAATATAGATGATTTGTCATGGCCAGATTGGAGCTTGTATGACTATGATTATTATATGCCAGCCTATTCCTCAGTCTTGGACAAAAAGGTTCATATATACCCTATATCTACTAGCCGAGGATGTCCCTTTTCTTGCAAATTCTGTTTCCCTCTTCATGGGCACAAGATAAAATACAGAAGTATTTCCAATGTAATTGCCGAAATTAAATACCTAAAAAAGGTACATGAGGCTGAACTATTATATATAGTGGATAGTATATTCCCTATTAATAAGGAAAGGACCTTGGAATTGTGTTCCCAAATAGGCAAATTAGGCATATTGTTCAAATGCCAAAGTAGGGTAGAACTGGTAGATGAGGAAATACTTAGTGCCCTTAAATTTGCAGGATGTGAACTTATATTCTATGGGATAGAATCGGGGGATGATAGGATCCTCAAGGCTAATAAAGGATCTGATAGGAAGGCTATTACACGGGCAATCTCTTTAACAAAGGAAGCAGGCATAGAGGCCAGGGGTTCATTTATAATAGGGCTAAATGGAGACACCAGGGCCTCAATTCGTAGAACCATTAAATTCGCAACGGAACTAAAAAGTATAGGTTTAACTCAAGCCCAATTCCATTGCTTAGATATATACCCTGGAACTGGTTATTGGAAATTAGCTAATCGTGGCAATTCTATCCAAAGGACATACCATGAGACAGACTGGAGTGTGTTCTCTAGGAATGTTGCTACTGTGGCTGTAGGTAATCTATCTCCCAGAGAATTAGATAATTTAAGAAAGGATGCCATGAAGGCATTCGAAGAGGCATAAATAAAAGGAGGTTACAATGTTAGTCATAGGAGTAGTATTATTAGGAATTGCATTTTTAGTATTAGGGTATATCGAACATCTCTCGTTTAATAAAGGACCTCAGGAATCACGGGACTATTGGCATAAGTATAATGACTCTGGAGATTTTAAACCTGGTGAAGGTAAAATACTTACTGGGTGGATGATAGTAGTATTTAGCCTTGTAATAATAGTTGCTGTTCATTACTCAGCCCTAAGTCATGTTATACGATTGGACTCTACTTATGACATGGTATTTGCATATACGGTTGAGGAGACAGATAAAGTGCTAATTGTAAATGTTAAAGACCTAGAGGGTACTTTACTTCCAGTAGTACCAGAAGACTCCCGTACAGCAGCAGAGGAAATTCAGAAGCAAATAGGTGACTATAGGGACGAAATTTCTAATTACAACCATTCCCTATACAAATATACTAGATTAGGTAAGGACCCATTCATAGGACCTATGATCCCTGATCCTAGAAAAGATCTTAAACCAATTATATTAAAATAGGAGGACAAATGGACCGGTTAGAATTTTTGGAAAGTGAAAGTATTAAGCTACTTAGGGATACTCCTAAGAGAAGTAAGAAACCCCTTATATTCTGGAGTACAGGTAAAGATAGTACCTTATTATTGGTACTAGTTAAAAAGGCATTTGGTAAAATACCTTGGCCCGTGGTACATGTGGATACTGGGAAAAAACCCCAGGAAGTTTATGATTTTAGGCAGAAATATTGGTTAGAATGGAGTCTACCTTTATTTGTAAAACGAAATGAGTTGGCTATCCAAGCTAGGATTGACCCTGGGAATACTGAAAGGTTAAAGTGTTGTGGTATGCTTAAAACCGAATGTATCAAGGATATAGTAAGGGAAAAGCAAGTTGATTCCTTTGTATGTGCAATAAGGAATGACGAGAGCCCTGTACGTGGGATGGAAGATTTAATTAGCCTAAGAGATGAACATGGGCATTGGAACCCCCAAGCCAATTATGGGGGATTTGGTGTAAAGACGCCAGAACAAGAAGGTCTGGCTCATATTAGAGTTAATCCCATCCTAATGTGGACAGAGGCAGAAGTTTGGCAGTACACTATGCTTCATCAGTTACCAGTGAATCCTCTATACTTTGCCAAAGAATATGAAGATGGAAAGTGGTATAGATACCGGTCTTTAGGGTGTAAACCTTGTACAATTCCTGTAGAGTCAAAAGCTGATACCATAACTAAGATAACCAGCGAAGTATATGACTATCCCGGTATTGAAAGAGCTGGACGTTTACAGGAACTGGGTAAATCGGAAGAAGTTTTAATGTGGATGAAAGCACAGGGGTACTTTGGATGATACGTTCTGGTCCAATAGGTTCAATGCTAGTAGTAATCATGATTGGCGTTGTTGCAATCCCTTATCTATTAGAAGGTAACTACCCCAAGGCAGCACTTTGGGGCATAGGTGGAGCTGGTCTTTGGATTATACTGGAAATCCTTTTCTATAGGTTTGCAAAATTAGATTGCCTTCTATGTGATGCAATAATGGGTTTACCCTTTATATTGCCTATTATTATTCACAACTTAATTAGAAAGGACAAGGCTACTGGGTATGAATTCTTCCCGTTCAAATGGACTTATTATAGCATAAGGAGAAAGGATTAATGAATATAGAAAATATATCGGTAATATGTACGGAATGTAATGAACCTGTTCGGGTGAAAGGGCTAATCTGTGGAATGGTAGATGTAGGATGTGCATGTGCCGGATCTTCTGTGCGGTACAACCCAAATGGACGGTGGGTCAAAATGCCTACAAAAGAGGTGAATAATGAAAGGCCTATATTATAAATACAATATAGAGAAGACCAATGGTAAGCCATTCGCAGATGGGTTTTATGCAATAGTCCTTAGGATTGATGGAGGGCAATATGTAGATGCCTGTAGGGCGGGCGCTTTTGAATTTGCACAGAGTGTTAGGGAGGAGAATGAAGAACTTTGGAAAGACCTACATCTAAAACTAGCCGAACTTAACCCAAGGAAAATAACTACCGTATTCAGGTTTCCTAATAATGGTATGTGTGCTGTATGTGACCAATTTGGTAATCAAATGGGAGAGTACCAAGGATCTTGGGATGACCAGGAAGAAATAATAAGGCTTATAGCTCCCAATGCGGAGTATAACTTATGAAATTAGCAGTTATTGGATTAGATGGAGCCAGTTTCAATTTACTTGATAAGTGGTGGGGCTCTTTGCCCAATTTACGGAAATTATATGATAATGGGCTACGAGCCAAACTTAGGTGTGAATTACCCCCTTGTACTTCTCCTAATTGGATGTGTTATGCTACAGGTAAGAACCCTGGTAAACTAGGTAGATATTGGTGGCATAACATTGATTGGGTAAATCATACATCTGATATAGGGGTAGAGCCTCTAGGGGATCCTAAATTCCTTTGGGATTACTTACCAGGTAAGATTGGAGTAGCTGGTATACCAACAATGGATAGCCCTATAGGCCTTAATGGATTTATGTTAACTGGAGGGCTGGCTTACCTTTCATCCCATCCTATAGGCGCAGCCCAAATAGCTAAATGGAAGTCCTTACCAAGGGGGATGCTAAATGTGAATAGGCAGGATACTTCCCAGGAAATAATAGAAATAATTAGCAACCAATTTAAGGGTGTATTGGAATTATCTAGAAGGTATAATATAGACTTTCTCCACCTAACAATATTCTCCATTAACCTTATGCACCATTTTCTATGGGATTCCAAAGAGACAAAGGCAGCCTGGGAAGCTATAGACTACTGGGTAGGGCAATACTTGGAGATATGCGATAATATTATCCTTATGTCAGACCATGGGTCTGGCCCTGTAGGTAGGGTATTCAATATTAATACCTGGTTACAAGAAAAAGGATTTCTCAAATTGCAACCAGACCTAAAATACAGATTATTCAAACTAGGTATATCCCAGCAACGTATTGCGGGTATCCTAAGTAATTTAGGATTATTGAATATTACCAAGAAGTTTACAAAATCCTCTATGAGGCAATCGTTGCCCGATTCCCAAGAGGGTATACGCTTCGTAGGTAACGAACATTTAGTAGATTGGCATAATAGTATAGCCGTAGCTAGTGGGCAGGGCTTATTATATACCAACCCTTATGTCCAAGATGAACTAGAGGTAATGCGGTTAATAGATGCCCTTAACAAAGAAAAAGGAGTTGTTAGAAATTTATATCATAGGGCAGAAATTTATAAAGGTCCTTATGTAAGACAAGGACCCGAATTCATAATTGATTACGAAGATGGAATTCATATCCCAGGCGGGTTTGGTCATAAAAGGCCATTTGTTAAACCAGGTGATTGGGCAGCAGAGAACCAAAGATATGGGATTTTTGTAGCAAGAGGCAAAGATATAACTAATACCGGGAGCTTAGGTGAAGTATCCATTCTAGACCTAGCACCTACTATATTAAAAATGTTCGGGATTGATAAACCTGAAGACATGGATGGAAAGGAGTTGCCCATGACAAGATAGGTACAAGCAAGCGTCTAACCAAAATAATGATTGAAAGGAGACACAATAGAGTACAATAAGCCTAACAACCCGGATATTATGTAGGTAACCTTTGACAGTGGGAATGTGTATAACTTCTCTACAACCCATGATGAAAGGTTACGTACTGGTGGAACTTATGAGGTAATGTATACTGAGCCCTATGGTTCAAATAAATTCTTATACGTTTACTCTATAGTAGCAAGATAGCCGAAACGGGGGGAATGTTCTCCCCGTCTGCCAAGAAGGCACTGAGGAGGCTAGCCAATGAAGAAACCTAGGGAAATGATTTCGGAGCATCTACCAACGTATGGTAGGCGGAATAAACTATCCGCTAATGATAAGGCCATAATGAAATTAATTGAATATGCTTCCAATGAGGAATGGGTCTCTAATGATACCCCTAAATCTATCCATGAAGTTCTTGAAGTCGGTTGTGGTCTGGGTGTCTTATTAGAGCCTCTATGGAAATCTGGTTATAATATTATGGGTGCGGATGGAGATGAGAACTGCGTAAGAATTGCTGGGCAATTTGCACCCACGATACAAATGGACGCTTCTTTACCTTGGGCGTTTCCAGATAATAGCCAAGACCTGGTCATTATGAGTCATTCCTTGGAACACGTAAATGACCCACTGCAAGCTGTTATGGAGGCCCAACGGGTTGCTAAGTGGCAGATATTTGCTATACCCAATCCAACACGCCCAGAAGTGTTCTGCTTTACAAACTTGTTCCGAATGGATTATTCTAACTATGGGCATTTATGTACCTGGGATAGATCTCACTTTAGGTACTTCCTAGAAAGAAAAGCAGGGTTGGAGATAGTTAAATGGGCAGAAGATGAAGTAAGGTTTATGCTAGGGCCTCTGATAAGATTAGATAAAGGCCCTATAAGGTTTATCGAGGAGAAGGTACTAACTAAATTATTCCCATACTACACTACCTCGTGTATAGTATTAACAAGGAGGAAAGACTAAGTGGAACAAAAGAAAATTTTGGTAAGACCGGAAGTTCTCATGCTCACCGATATCAATGGTGACTTCGAGTGCGAATGTGGGTGTGGGGTATTTCACCAACTATTTGAGTATTCAAACAGGTTCCAATGTATGACCTGCGAAAAGATATATGTAGGTATTAAATAAGTGAATAGTGCCGACCATAAAGAGTCTTTTGAGGCTATATATAGGAAGAGGGGATTTGTATCTACTTGGGTAGAAAAATCTCCTAGTATGTATGCTAACATGGGTTATCTCCAAAGGAATCAGAAGATACTATCCCTAGCAACTATATATGGAACTGCCCGCCCTAATATATTAGATATTGGATGCGGGACTGGAGATGTACTCCGATTACTATACTTATACTCCATTGGTATATCCGGTATTGACATATCTGATATAAACGTGGATAATTGTAAAAGGAACCTGGGGGGTATTAAGTGGCCAAAAGATATTAGACAAGGTTTAGCAGAGGATTTACCTTATCCCAATAATGAATTTGATATGGTCATAATGGCAGATGTCATTGAGCATGTCCTTGATCCCCTTTTGAGTATTCAAGAGGCGTATAGGGTATTAGATATTAATGGTGTCCTAATATTAACAACCCCCGTAAAATATATGGACCAGTTTTGGAGTTTCTTGAACAAACCTTTTACTGATCATAATGAGCCTGTAGCCAAGGATGTCCTATTCTCGGAGCGGGAGTTAAACCTACTAATTAAGGGTAGAGGGTTCATTGTGCAAACCCATGAAGTAGGAGAATTCTATCCTAGATGGGTGCCCTTATACAAAATAGCTGAACAACTACCCTTTTTTACAAAACCAATATGCAAAGGAGTGGAAAAACTGAAACTATTTAATTATAGGCAATACATAGTAGGGAGGAAAATGTGCCAAACGAGTTTATAGGAGATAAAGTAAGTGGACCTTTAAGATTATGGGGTTGGTTTAGGTTCATGTGGACCCATATTAATTTCTATATAATGGGCCTAATCTTCGCTAATACAAGCATCACGGCTTTCAAAACTGCTATAGATGAAATAGTATTTAACCAGTTTGGAGTGCATATAAGTTTCTGGCTATTTGCAGCCATGTTAATAATGGTAATACTAACTGGTATGTTAATGGAGTATAAAGTATCTATTCCCTATATGCTAACAATAACTTCGGAGCAAACATACAAATATACACCACTTAGTAGGGACCATGAGGAAATAATCCAACAGAATAAGGACTTGAGCGTAAGAATGGGTCGGATAGAAGTATTTTTAATGGGAGAAGAATATGACCCAAGTAAAGACCAGAAAAATAAAAAGAGTGATTAGGAGTATTCTAGCCTATACCTGGTATACCATTTTGGGTAGCTTCTTTCTAGGTACCTTAATATGGGCTACACATACCCTTTTACTTGAATTGGGTATGAATAATACCTTAGCTTGGTGGCTAGCTTTCCCTACAATTCTCGTAATAACTGCAATACTTGGGGGGGTACTATTTTTCTTTCTATGGCTATATGAGGATGACCCAGAAAACGGGAAATCGGAGGGTCTAAGACTAGAATGAAAATAATAGGAATTGAACTAAAGGAGGTTATTAGATGCTTGGTGATGCACTTCTTGCTTTCGGGGTTTGTGGGATTATTGGTGTACTTATTGATGGTGACCATATTCTCGGATACCTTATGCACAGGGAACGGGGTCATTGGCGTGTTCTCCATAAACCAGTTCTCATTATTAGTTGCCTCCTGCTTTGCGGCCTTGTCGCATATTGTGGAGGACTACACTTGGAGGAGGTTTTAAAATAGCTATGCTAGGACTTAATATACGGGACCAAATATTATTCAATATCCAGTTTACCTTCGTAGTCATTGCCTTCCTTATAATAGCAGCATTAATGGCTATCTGGTATGTACCAAAGTTTTTTCTATGGAAAATTTTAAGGAAAGAAGAGGAGATATACTAATATGAAATATCAAGTACCATTCGTTGACATGCCAAATGCTTACGGAAATATTAAAGAGGAATTACAAGCTGTTTTTGATGATGTTCTATCCAGAGGTGACTTAATCCAAAGGCAAGACCTGGAAGACTTTGAAACATCCATAGCCCGGTTCATAGGAGCAAACTATGCTATAGGAGTGGGGAGTGGGACTGATGCACTGGACCTAGCTCTGAGGGCAGCTAAAATAGGACCAGGAGATGAAGTAATTACAGTATCCTTTACCTGTGTAGCTACACTCTCCACTATTATTGACAGAGGGGCTACTCCAGTCTTAATAGATGTTGGGGACGACTTTAATATGAATCCTGACCTTATCTGGGATGCTATAACTCCAAAAACAAAAGCTATTATACCAGTTCATCTAAATGGTAGATGCTGCGATATGGATCCTATCATAGATATTGCAGGCAGGAATAATCTGATAATAATAGAAGATGCAGCTCAAGCAGTGGGTGCAAGATATAAAGGACAGGGCGCTGGTAACTTTGGGCTTATAGGGTGTTATAGTACCTATCCAATGAAATTACTAGGATGTACTGGGGATGGTGGATTTATTACCACAAATGATATAGACATAACCACTACTATACACGAACTAAGGGACTTGGGCCAATGTAGAAGCCCTGAATCAGTTACCCGTATAGGGGTAAATAGTAGATTAGATAACTTACAAGCAGCCCTACTAAATGTTAAGTTAAAGTATCTTCCTGGGTATATTAATACTAGGAGAGCCTTATCTTTACTATACCATGAGGGTCTGTACAATTTGGAGTCCCGGGGTGTATTAAGAAGACCACCTATGCCCGATTTAACATTCCCGGATATTCATAGGCCCAAGTATAAGGATGTATTCCAGAACTATGTTATTAGGGTTGAAACCAGAGATGCTCTGGTCCAATATCTATCTAACAAGGGTATTGAAACATTAACATCCTGGTATTTCTCTTATCCCATACATTATCACATGGCATTAGGGTTATCTCATTTTAAGCTACCTAAAACGGAACAGTTCGCAAAAGAGTGTATTGCATTACCAGTAGTACCTGAATTAGAGCCCAAGCAAATACTGTATGTGATAGAAACCATAAAGGAGTTTTTTAAATAATGGAAGCAATAGTAAAAGAGGCTAGGAAGTTAATACTAGAGGCTAGTTACACAGCCGGGGCTTGTCATATTGGTTCCGCTCTATCTTGTGTAGAAACTTTGGTGGATATATATTGGAATAGAACCAATCCAGGGGATACTATAGTATTTTCTAAGGGAAGTGGGGTAGCAGCCTTATATTCTATTCTAGCTATAAAAGGATTATTCCCTTGTGAAGACGTACCTTACTACCTAGAAAACTACCCACTACCCAGTAAAGAAGTACCCGGTGTTACAGTTTCTGTAGGGAGTCTAGGGCATGGGTTACCCATAGCTGTTGGTATAGCATTAGCAGATAGATCCAAGGATGTATACTGTTTAATATCCGATGGTGAAATTAATGAAGGGACTACTTGGGAGTCTATTCTATTTGCAAGGCATCATAGATTAAGGAATCTCCATGTAATAGTGGACCGTAACTGGTTCCAAGCCTGTGGCCCCACTGAGGAAATAATCCAAATAAGTGATGTGTTCTGGAGATTACAAGGAATATTCCCTATTGAAGTAGTTTACACCCCTAAAGGAAAAGGTATAGACTTTATGGAAGGGAACAATGATTGGCATTATAAAAACCTTACGAAAGAAGAACTGGAGTTAGCATTAAAACAAATATAAAAGAGGTGCAAAATGTTAAAATATCTGTTTACACTAATAATAGTCATAATCTTATCGATAATAACTTCTATATCTTTTTCTTGCGTAAGTGAAGATAAACGGGAATTAGTTTATGAAGGCGAAGTAATAGAAATAGAACAAATAGCACCTAATTATTCAAATGATATTATCATAACATTCGCTGATGAAACTAAAGTGTATATACATAGTGCTAGTTTCACGATGGATGATAAAGTTAAAAATAACTATCGTTCTAGCGATTTAATCTTTGGACAGTATTGCAAGTTATACAAAGAGTGGTGCTATCCTGGCTGGAGTTATTATCTAATCAAACAGTAGGATTTAAAATGGATTTAAGACCTCATTTCATAAAATACCTGACCGAACTAGCCGACAAAGACGATTCTATTATGTTCATAGTGGGTGATCTGGGATATGGATTTGCAGAACCCTTCATAAAAAAGCATCCCGATAAATTCCTGAATTGTGGGATTATGGAACAGTCGATGGTTGGGATTGCTTGCGGTTTAGCATTAGGTGGCAAAAAGCCATATGTCTACTCGGTAATAAACTTCCTGATATTCAGAGCCTATGAGCAAATGCGAAATGATGTTTGCTATGGAAATGCGAATGTTAAACTGATTGGGGTACGGGGTAAAGAGAGTTACAAGTTTTTGGGGCATTCGCATAATATCACTTTTGAAGAAGATATAATGGTATTAGGACATTTACCATATTTAAATATATGCTACCCCGACAATAAAATAGAATTGCAAGAAGATATAGCGACAACATATTTAAGACAATGTCCAGCATATATAAGATTATAAAAGGAGTTTAAAAATGATAAAAGTTAAAGATGAGAATGTAACAACAAATAAAGAAATCCAAGAACGTAATAAAATGAAGTACAAAACAAGGCAAATCTTTATTGTTAATAGAGTAAAAAAGTTAGTATCTATTAATGAATTACTTACACCTCCAAATACCAAAGACGAATATATATTCCATCCTACAAAGTGTCCTAAGTGTGCTAGTAAATTCAGTCGTGCAGAAGCAGTTGACGGTAAATTCAGATTAAGTTCATGTTATCCAATATATTATTACTGGTGGTGTCTAAAGTGCGGATGGGAATACGGGATGATAGGGAATGGAGTTAGTTGGTAAAATGCCAGATTTAAGAAAGCCCTTTATAAAATACCTGACTGAACTTGCCGACAAAGATGATTCTATTATGTTTCTAGTTGGTGATCTAGGCTATGGTTTCGCCGAACCGTTCATAAAGAAGCACCCAGACAAATTTATCAACTGTGGCATAATGGAACAATCTATGGTAGACATCGCTGTTGGATTATCTATTAAAGGTAAGAAACCTTATGTCTATTCTGTTATTAACTTCCTTATACTACGGGCATGTGAGCAAGTTAGGAACGATGTGTGCTATGCCAATACCAATGTTAAGCTAATAGGGGTTAGGGGTAAAGAGAGTTACAAATTTCTAGGGTATTCCCACAATATAGATGGTGCAGAAGATATAGAGATACTCCAATGCTTTCCTAACATACAAATATGCACCCCTATGAATACCGAGGAATTACTTAGATACTTAAAAGCCACTTACAAGGAACAAAATCCAACGTACATAAGTTTATAAAGGAGGAAATCTATGAAATGGTTATTATTGGCCCTACTACTAATTATAGCTGGGCTTAGTACAACAATATGGTCGTGTAACCATGCTTGGGATCTAAAAAAGGAATCAAAACCCCTCATATTATCCACGGGTGCTATAGAAGAAGTGCAGGACTGCTTCGGACGGGTAATTGATTACCAAATAGAAGGGTACTCCCTCAAAAAGGACCATGTGATGTGGCAAAATACGGCGGGTACTTGGCTTACGGTTACCTATGAACCTGAACTAGACATATTTAAGGTATCGGAATTAGACATGGGTCGTGCCTACTCGGTAAAACACATATCGGCAGATTTTTGGTGGTGGCACCCAGAAAGTATTTATCTAGGATGTACGGAATGAAAATATTACAGGTATTTAGTATGTTCTCCATAGAGAAGGGTGGAGGGACTGTTGACCTAATTTATAAGATTACTAGGGAATTGGCTCATAAGGGCCATGATGTAACTATATATACAGGGAATTATGGTTTTAATAGAGCCTATACACAACCCCTAAATGATTTAGGGGTAGATGTGCAAGTGTTTACCAACAAAAAGTTATTCAAAGGTATCCACTATATGGTAGACCTTAAAGACGCGGAGCTAGATTTTATGTCCAGGTACGATATTGTGCATTTCCATGCCCATAGAAGCTACCAAAACTTTATATTGGGTAATTGGGCCAAAAAGTATAATATACCTTATGTAGTAGACTCCCATGGTAGTGCCCCTATTAAGGGTGGCACTAGTAGCAAAGCTGTTCTCAAGATCCTATATGATATAGCAATAGGTAACTCATTCCAAAACCATTGTGGGGGATTTATTGCAGAAAGCCCTTTAGGCATAAATGAATATAAGGAACTAGGAATACCTGAGGACAAAATACATTTAGTACAACCATCGTTTCCTTTGGAAGATTTTGAAATACTCCCTCCGAAGGGCCTGTTCAGGGCTAAATACGGACTACAGGGTAAAAAGATAATTACGTTCTTTGGTAGATTAAATGAAATAAAAGGCCCAGATATCCTACTAGGAGAATTTAATTCCATGTTGTCTAATAATCTATCCACAGATTTACACTTAGTCTTTGTAGGACCAGATGATGGAATGCTGCTTCTATTAAAATCGGTATTAAGGGAAGGCCCTAAATCTCTCCAGGACAATGTTACTTTTACAGGGGGTCTATTCGGGCAAGACAAACTGGAAGCCTTAGTAGATTCCAATGTTGTAGTACAACCCTCTAGATATGAACAAGGAGCTTGGTCTCCATTTGAAGCTATACTATGTGGTACCCCAATAATTGTGTCCAGACATACAGGCTCTGGTGAAGACACTATGAGAGCCAATGCAGGGGAAACTTTTGATATAGATACCCCAGGAGATTTATCATTTGTTATAAGCAGGTTACTCAGTAATCCAGATAGAGCCAAAGCTATGACAGAGCAAGGCGCAACCTATATTAAGGCAAACTTATCATTAAAGGAGAACATAAAAGGATATGAGGAAGTCTATCGGAAGGTTATTAATCAAAACGGCATATAATGTAACAAAACCCCTATTATATGCCCTACCAGGTGGCAGGTCATTAGCTAGTAACCTATACAATGCAATGACCATGGAATCAGAAAAGTGGTTAGAAGTCCATGGGTACCCTATTTTAGTTAATGTGCAAGACTATGGTCTAGGTACCTTATTATATCTTAAAGCTATATATGCACCAGCTAGGGAAGCAAGAATAGCTACCCTGGTAAAAGAAGGAGATACTGTTATAGATGTAGGTGCCAACATTGGGTATTTTACATTGTTCCTAAGGTCCTTAGTAGGAGCCTCTGGAAAAGTATATGCGTTTGAACCGGACCCCCGTAACTTTAACCTTCTTAAGAAAACTGTGGAACATAATGGATGGACCAATGTGGTAGCGGAACAAATGGCAGTAGCTAATAGAAATGGAAAACTCACATTGTATCAAGGTAGAGAATGGACTGGGAATAGTCTTACACCCAATAACTTTGTTGAACGGACGGAAGTTAGGGTTACTACCCTAGATAATTATCTACCTAATATCGAGAATGTATCCTTAATTAAAATGGATACGGATGGTTCAGAGCCTCTTGCTATTGATGGGTCAAAAGGTATTATAAGCCGAAGTCCAACTATAACGGTTATAGCTGAATATGAACCTGGTAATGTTAAAAGGTATATGCGGAAACCTTACGAAAAGTATGTTAGGGTAATCCAAGAAGCTGGATTAACTGTCCATGAGATATACCATGTGGACGGGGTATATGTCCTAACATATGCAGGTCTCGCCAATATGCAAGATGATGACGCGGTAGACTTAGTAATGGGGAGGAAAGTAGATGACTAACTGTACATTCCAAGCTGAAAGCCCTGGACATCTAGTAACCCCCGAACAACTGGACATGCTATATGCCAGATACCAATTATCTGGGCAATTCGTAATGGGCAAAGAGGTATTAGAAGTAGCATGTGGGCCAGGTCTTGGTCTTGGATACTTACACAGTAAAGGTGCCAAGGTTTTAGGTATAGACATATCTAAAAGGAATATAGCTATTGCCACATCCCATTATAAGGGCCGATATAATATATTTCTTGAACAATTGGATATAGAAGGGTTACCCATAGTAAAAGACACCTGTGATGTGTTACTATGCCTTGAAGCTATATACTACCTAAAGAAACCAAGTGCATTCCTAGATGCTACTTACCGAAGGCTAAAAGCGGGCGGGTATTTTATAATTAGTATGCCCAACAAACTAGCTCCAGGATTTATCCCAAGCCCTTTAGCTAATTGGTACCCAGAGGCAGAAACTTTAGGGTATTCTCTTAAAGCTATGAATTGGGAAGACATTATTATATATGGAGGGTTCCCTATAAAAGCAGAGTCCCTTAGTAAAGCCATTCCTTGGGGAAGCAAATGGCTGGGTAAAGTACCTGGAGGTAAACTAGCTAAGGCCTTCCTAAACAAAAAACTATTCGGACGTACTATACACTTGGAGAAGGAAATATTACCAGAGATAGTTGATAAAATGCAATACCACTTTGAGCAAATACCACTTGGTATAAATAATCCTAGGTATAAAATAATATATGCGGTATGTAAGAAGGGAGAACAATCAAATGCTAAACAATGAGGAGATAAGAGATTTACCAATACCTACCATTACTACTAAAGATGAAGATATAGTCAATGGTTGGTGGTTACCGGCTGTTCAGGTTATAGCCAAAGCCCAAGAACAAGCCACAGCCAAAGAGATAGCTACCATTTTAGAAGATGTTTTTATGAAAGCTCCCCATGATGGTTGTGTTATATTCTACTCTAATAAAGAACACGACTGGTGGAAATTTCTAATGGCTTTAAAAAATGGGGAACTACCACCAGTTACTAATAGGAGTAAATAGGTAATGAATAAACAGATTGATGTTCTTTTAGTATACCCTAAAGTATTTACCTCCTCTATAGAAGAGGCTGTAATAATACCCCCACTGGGCTTGGCCTATATTGCGGCAGTTCTGGAAGCTAACAATTATACCGTTAGGATCATGGATATGAATACCACAACTGGAGAAGGTTTAGAATTTGAGACCTTGATAACAGCCTATAACCCAAAAATAGTGGGGTTCACCTGTCTAACCCCTTTTTACGATGAGGTAATTAGACTGGCTAACCTAATCAAATTCTGGACTAATGCTACCATAGTAGTTGGTGGAGCCCATGCTACTGCTGAGCCTAATGGACTACTAGCCCAAGGCACAATAGACTATATTGTAACAGGTGAGGGAGAGCAAACCATGTTGGACTTAGTAAACAGTATAGCAAAAAATAGCCCTATTGGGCTTGTAAATGGTATACTATACAAAGATCGTGGTATAGTCTATAAGACACCTAACAGGGCCTATATCCAAGACCTAGATAATATACCTATGCCCGCTAGACACTTACTAGCTAATCCAGCATACAGTTCCCCACAACTTCCTAACAAACGGGTAACAAGTATTATAACAGCTAGGGGGTGCCCTTATCAATGTATATTTTGTGACTATAGGTTTCTTATGGGGCCTAAACTCAGAAGAATGTCTCCGGGTATGGTTATGAGGGAAATCAAGCATTGTATTAAAGGTTATGGGGCTAATCATATAAGTTTCCGAGATAGTACCTTTACAATAGATGAACCTTGGGTAAAGGAATTATGTGGTCTTATAACCCTTAGTGATGTTAAGTTCACATGGGATTGTAATGGAAGAGCTAACCTTATTACTATGCCTATGATACAAGCAATGAAAGAAGCTGGTTGTACATTAATATCATATGGGATTGAATCTGGCAACCAAGCTATCCTGGATAGGGCCAACAAACGTAACACTCTTGGTGATATAAGGTACGCCATTGAATTGACAAAAAAGGTAGGTATTGAAACTACTGGGTATTATATACTAGGACTGCCTGGAGACACAATAGCTACTATGCAGGATACAGTTAACTTCGCCATAGAGCTAAATACCGATTATACCCAATTCTCGTTAGCAACACCATTCCCAGGTACCCCTATGTATAATTATGCCTTAGAGAATAATCTTCTCCGAGATAATCTAAGTTGGAAAGACTTTTCTCCTATAGGAAAGTCCATAATGCGTACAGAGGAAGTTGACTTTGAAAGGCTCGAATTTGCATTGAAACAAGCATATAGGAAATACTACCTACGCCCTAAGTATATATGGAGTAGGGTAAAGAAATTGAGACCAAATAATCTAGGCAAATACATATCGGGTATTAAAGTATTGGGAGGAATAAGTAAATGAGATTATCCCACCAAGCCCAAGGGCCCTTAAACCAGAGAACCTGTTCAAGATGTGGGCATAAATTAGAATTCCAATCAATCTTATATGAAGGTAAACCCAATCTACACTGCCCAGAGTGCAAAGAAAAATATTATTTAGAATGGGAGGATTTCAAAACCTATGAATACCAAAACTAAGCTATTAAATAGTAAACCCATAGAAGATTGGGATGGGCAAGATACCTTTAAAGCAATGGAAGAATTGATGCAAAAAATGAGCCCCAGGTCTAAGGTACTTATAGATGATATGATACTAAACAAAAAGGTTCCTACTGATGAAGAGGCCAAGGATGCAATATTAGGCGATATTTTACCTTATATAATAGCTGGTATCCTAGCAAGTATAATATTAGCAAAGAAGGCGGGAAAACAAAATGACTAAATATTGCCCTAAATGTGATAGTTATACAGTAGAATGGGATCCTAGAGTAAGCAAATTTGCATGCCATAGGGTAGGGTGCTCTTGGAAAGTATCTAAGTATGTAGCATGTCCGTTCTGTGGAAGATATACCGAAAATCCCCCACATATGTCTTGTCTAGCAGATAGTATGGTACCGCAAGGGCTATTAAGAGGGGGGCCTAGACCTATTTTAAGAGGTGGACTGGCATGTGATAATGCTTGGGTAGAAGCAGAAATAGAACGGGAGGCAATGTGAATATATTATTTGTTTGTGAGGTAGATTGGATTGATAAGGTAGTATTTGAGATGCATAGCCTTGCCGAGACTTTATCCGGAAGAGGCCATACAGTAATTGCTATTGACCATCGGAATGACCCCCAAAGTTGGGAGACTATGGAAACTATTAGTAGAACTGGTACTGGTCCTATCCTATTAAGAAGGCCTAGAACTCTACCAGTAAATGGCTTAGATAGAATATGGGCTACATATACCCATTACCACGTTATAAAGGATACCATAGAAAGGTTTAATATAGATGCCATAGTATTATATTCTGTCCCTACAAACGGGCTACAAACTGTACTCCTAGCCAAAAAATTTAATATACCTGTAATATTTAGGTCATTAGATAAACTACACGCAATAACAAAAACAAAGTGGGTACGGCCTATAGTAAAGGCTTTAGAAAAAGCGGTATACAACAAGTCAGATGTGTTCCTATCCATAAATACAGGCCTAATAAACTATGCTATTAATCTAGGCGCTAAACCCCGTACAGTAGATGTTCTTCCCATAATGGTTGATGATACATTTAGGCCGAACCCTCAGCAGAAGGCTAAAAGGTTATTATCCGAAGTAGTACATAATTGGCCCATGGATACCCAGATAATATTATTTATGGGGTCTATTCATTGGTTTAGTGGGTTAGATATCGTTGTTAGGGATATGTTATATATTATGGAAAAGGCCCCTAAAGCACGGTTACTAATAGTCGGGGATGGCCCATATAAAGAAGAACTGGACGATTTAATAAATAGGCTAGACCTAAATGAGTACATAATAAGAACAGGTCTAAGACCTTATGCCGCCATGCCTCATTACATAAATATAGCGGATATATGTATATGCCCATTTAGGAGAATATCGATAACCAAAGAGATTCTCCCTAGTAAGATTATCCAATACATGGCATGTGCTAAGCCTGTAGTATGCGAAAATCTTCCTGGTGTAAAACAACTAATATCGGATAATACAGTTAAGTACCGTGGTTATGGGCAATCTATATCAGATGCTATAATAGAACTCCTCAATGACCAAGACCAGGCTAATGCACGGGGTCAAAGAGGGTTCAGGTACGTATTAAGTACTAATACCCCTGAAGCAGTTGCAACCCAACTGGAAGAGCATATAAAGGAGGCCATTAATGATAAAAGGAAGTAAAATATTAGTAACAGGGGGAGCTGGATTTATAGGTTCTCACTTAGTAGAGGCACTACTACCATACAATAAGGTTAAGGTTATAGATGACCTATCATCGGGTAAAAGAGAAAATCTTCCTAATGACCCCAACCTAATATTTCATAGGAGCTCTATCCTTAATAATGCAACGGTGCAAGAATCAGTTAGATGGGCAGATTATATATTCCATATGGCAGCAGATGTGGGTAATATAAAATCATTGGAAGATCCTATATACAATATGCGAGTTAATGTGGAAGGTACTATAAATATACTAGAGGCAGCCAGGTACAATGACCATCTCAAAAAGATAGTATTCTCCTCTTCCTCTGCCGTATATGGAGATGTTCATAATGCCCCTATCCCAGAAACTGCTGAAATTATGCCTGATTCCCCCTATGCAGTAAGTAAACACTCTGCGGAAGAATATTGTCTGGCATATGCCTTCCTATACAATAGTCCTATAGTTATTCTACGGTACTTTAATGTATATGGAACCAGGCAAGGGTATAGCGAATATGCCAATGTTATTCCCGTGTTTGTAAACCATGCGATAAATGGTACTACGGCTACTATCTTTGGGACTGGAGATCAAACTAGAGATTGGGTACACGTTTCAGATGTAGTAAAGGCTAACATACTAGCTGCAGAGCATAGCTATCTTGTTACCCATGCAAGTACCTATAACATAGCAACTGGTAAAGGCAATACTATTAAAAAACTTATAGCTATAATAGGTTCTTCTATAGGCAAGGATATAATTATACACCATGAACCCCCTAGAGCCGGGGAAGTCCAACATAGTAGAGCCGATATAAGTGAAGCTAAGGATAGGCTAGAATACACTCCTCAAGTAACACTTAATGTAGGGATCCGAGAATATTGCAATAAGGAGTTAAAGCGTAGATGATTTTAGAAGATAAGGTTGTATTAATAACAGGGGGTACAGGCTCCCTAGGTCAAGCCTTAGTAGATAGAATAATGTTAGGGGAAAATGGGTTACCTAAAAAAATAATTATATTCTCCAGGGACGAAGATAAGCAATACCTAATGAAACTTCGCCTAGCCAATGTGGCAGTATCCTCTGATGATATTACCTATAGACTACCCAGAGTAAGACAGGAGAATATATCATTTGTTATAGGGGATGTAAGATCCTATGAATCCATATCAGGTTACGTAGATGGATCGGATATTATCATCCATGCGGCTGCTTTAAAACAGGTACCTATATGTGAATACTTTCCAAATGAGTCCATTATGACCAATATTACCGGGGCCCAAAATATAGTTAGGGCAGTTGAATTAGCCAAGCATAAGCCTACCCATGTAATAGCCACGTCTACTGACAAGGCTTGCGACCCCATCAATGTATATGGAATGTGTAAAGCAGTCCAAGAGAGAGTTATGGTAGAAGCCAATATGAAACAAATGACCACTAAGTTTATATGTGTTAGATATGGTAATGTGATTAGGTCCAGGGGTTCTGTAATCCCCCTATTCCAGGAACAAATACAAAACGGAGGGCCTCTTACAATCACCTCACCAGATATGACAAGATTTTTAATACCTATGAGTATGGCAGTAGATACTATTATGGATTCTACCATATTATGCCGCCCAGGAGAAATACTAGTACCTAAGCTGGGTTCCACAAAAATAACGGACCTAGTGAACTTATTAATTGGGTATAAGGGCATAGGTACAGAAGTAATAGGAGTACGCCCTGGGGAACGTATCCATGAACTCCTTATATCAGATGATGAGGCCCCTAGGTCTTTTGAAACCGATAACTATTATATAATAAGACCCATACTTCCAGAACTATTGGAACCCATACGTTCCGATCATAGAGATAATCCCCATTTAGGAGATGGAGTATCTTCAGACCAGAAACTAATGTCAACAAAGGAACTGAAAACCTTACTAAAGGCGGAGGGTATACTTTGAATATAGCACTTATTAACCCAAGGTTAAGGGCTTGGAATCCCAATGTCATTATGCCTTTAGGTTTACTCTATATTGGTACCGTACTACTTAATAAGGGCCACGAAGTGGACATCATTGATATGAATGCCGAGAATATATCCACCCAGGCTATGCTTACAAGAATTAAGGATTCCGATATAGTAGGTCTAACCGGAATGATTACGGAATACAAACAAATAGTTGCATTGTCCCAAACAATCAAAAGTACTTATGATATTAAACCAGTAATAATAGGAGGACCTTTAGCTACCTCATTTCCCGAAGAGCTTATAAAATATGCCAAAGCAGACTATATAGTAATGGGCGAAGGGGAACGGGCAATACTTGAAGCTATAACATTACCGTCAAATAGGATAATACAACATACACAAATATCTGACCTAGATACGATACCAATACCAAATAGGTCTTTGATTAAGCATAATCTATATGTGGAAAACCAATTTCATTCAAGTAAGGAATCCAATGTAAGAACTACACCCATTATTACTAGTAGGGGGTGTCCATACTCCTGTACGTTCTGTTACAAAGGTATGTGGGGTAAGAAATGGAGAGCTAGGAGCCCTCAAAACATCATACGGGAAATGTCCAATCTATATAATCAATATGGTATAAATGGGTTTATAATCCAAGATGATACATTTATTTTGGATAAGCACAGGGTATTAGATTTATGCAATAGGATAAAAGACCTAAAATTCAAACCAAAGTGGCTTTGCAATGGAAGAGTTAATCTAGTTACTCCCCGTCTATGCCATGAAATGGCAGAAGCAGGTTGCGTAGAGATTGCCTTCGGAATTGAATCCGGTAACCAAACAATCCTAGACTCTATTAACAAAGATACTGATTTGGGCACTATAGAAAATGCAGTTAGGTGGTCTAAGGCAGCAGGCTTGAGGGTTAATGGATACTTTATTATAGGGTTGCCTGGGGAAACAAAAGATACTATAAGACAAACCATAGCCTTTGCAAAAGAGTTGGATCTTGATCTATATGGGTTCTCGTTATATACCCCACTTCCAGGTACAGAATGCTACACTGGAAATACTGCAATAGAGGATTGGAATTTCAAAGCCAACGTAAACCTAACCAAGGATTGTACTGATGAGGACCTAATCAACTTCAAATACGAAGTAATGAGGAAATTTACCATAGGTAGTCTTGGGAAGATTTACCTAACTAGAAGTATCCTAAAAATTATACTTGGGATCAGGGGCCCCAAAGAATTCCTTAGCGTAGCAAATAAGGTAAAAGGAGTAATAAAATCATTTTGGATAAAATAGCATTAGACAAGATACTAGCTGTATCAGGATGTGTGGTAGGTTTAATTCTAACCATAGTCTTCTGGGTCTTTTTAAAAGATATTTCTCTAGCCCTAATATCCTGCATATGTAGTTGTGCCTTTGGTTCATATATATGGGTAAAACAAAAATGTTGCTCCAATGAAACAGGGTACTGGTCTTACCAGGGCTTACATTTAACTTATATGGGCTTCATATTGGCAGCAATATTGGTAGTAATATTTAGAGAAGATCCTAATGTCCGACCCTTAGCATTCTTTATCCTTGTAGGGGCTGCAGTGGCAACTCTAGCAGTGGACATTACCATGTTACGGGAAGACAAACCTATAATATACTTTACCCTAGTTAAAATTATATTAATAGGGCTTGTGTTACAATGGTCTTTGTTTATAATATTCCCAGATAGTCTATATGGCACGGACCCATGGTATCATAGAGGCTTGGTAGAAAAGATGATAGCTTCTGGTTCATTCTCTAGGTGGGATTACTATATGAGTGCTTTTTTCCATGTAGTATCCATAGGATGTATGAAACTAACAGGGTTAGACTATAAATGGGCTACCTCTTTAATTATAGGTGGTGCCTACTCAATTGTAATTCCCTATAGTATGTTCTTAATAGGTAAGTGGGTTCATTCCTATAAAGTAGGCCTCCTGTCAAGTTTAGCTATAGTAATGGCAGGTATCTATCTATTCTTCGGAATAGAATTGATACCTAGCGGATTAGCTCTCATTTTTATTATACCAACCCTATTTGTAGCACTTAGGTATAGGCATAAGAAAAAAATAATTATACCACTTACTATACTAATAGGTGGAATAGTTCTTATAACAAATGTCCTTACAACTGTATTCTTAGGGGCTATGTTATTTCTATTCTGGGCTAGTAGTGTATTATATAGGTGGTTTAAATACCCAAGTCCTACACCGAGTAAAATATTATTGGTTGTGGCTTTAATATTTATGATAGGAACGTTAGCCTGGTGGACCTTAGGTTCCGGTCAAATAAATATATTCCTCAGGTTAATAGGGCAAGACATAGTAGCAGAATACTTAGGTACCACAGCTCCAGCATTGTATTCCCAAGCAGGTGGGTTTTCAGAAGAAATGGCTTCTTCATCAAGTGCATATCAAGAGGTTCTGCAAGTATTAGATACGTATAGTCAAAGTATACCAGTACTTTCCCAATTCACAAAGAGGCTAAACATATTTTTGTACCTAGCATTAGGCTTACCTGGGATTTGTTTACTTATTGCGAGGACAAACAAACCTACGCCTCAAAAGTTCATATGGGGAGTAAGTGCTTTGGTAGTCTTATCTACTGTATTCATAACCGCTGCAATATCGCAATACCTATTTGTTAGTAGAGGTATATTGTTCTGCCAATTATTAATGGCAGTTCCTATAGGTATATCACTATACTGGGTAGGAACTAGTATTAGAAAGCCCATAGTACGGTCATTAGTAATAGGGATGTTAGTATTCATATTAGCTACCCTTACGTACATAAGCCCAGCCGTTAATGTAGACAACAGAACTGTATGGCCAGATAATAGGGCAAGACTAACTCTTACCATAGATGAAATTACGGCTATAAAATATGCCAAGGAAGAATTCAATAAGCCAGTGGGTAGTGATTGGTTAGTAAACTACTATATGTATGAAATAGATAATACCACCCGAGGCCCTAAGTATAAAGCGTCCAGGGAAATTGCCGAATCTCTAATTATGGCGGATTATAATCTGGTAAGTGACCATGTAATACTTTTAAGAGAAGAAGTGGTTAACCACACCTTCCTTATTAGTGAAGGCCTATATAAATTAGATTATAATCCCAAAGCAACACTAAAAGACCAAGGCTTCAAATTGGCATTTACCAATGATGGAGCAACAATATGGGTAAAGGAGGAAAATGAAATACCTTAAATACATATACTATCTACTTATCCATAAATGGTATGTGGCCCTAGCCTGTTTTAAATACGGACTTGTCTGGATAGGTCTAACCCATGACATTAGTAAATTCCTACCTAGTGAGTTCTTTCCCTATATGAACCATTTCTATGGTAATGGGTTTGACATAAATGTAGGAAGAAAAGTGGACGGATACTATAAACCTGTTACTACAGGAGATAAGGCATTTGACTTCGCATGGCTACTACACCAGAAGAGGAATAAACATCATTGGCAATTCTGGGTATTACCCGAAGATGTAGAAGGTACCAACATCTTAGAGATGCCCTATCCCTACAATATAGAAATGGTATGTGACTGGTTAGGAGCAGGCAAGGTACAAAAGACCAAGGGTGTAAATCATTGGTATGATAAGCACAAGCACAAATTGCAACTACACCCTAATACAAGGGCATTTGTAGAAAATCTCATAAAGGAGGTAATCTAATGGGCAAATCTAACCCGGAGTATATACTAGATGATACTGGTATAAAAATAGCCAATAGAAAAGGGTATACTAATTACCTAAAAGAAGGCAGAGGCGTAGCTCATACTTACCAAATGTACCAAAGCAGGGAAGTAGCTGATAAACAAGCAAAAGCCTTATGGGCCTATATTAAAAAGCAGTTATGGGTAGCCCCCAAGTCATTACAGCGGATGGATAAATTTGAGACCCATAAATACGTAATGGACATGGAGACTTTTAACCAATTAGAGGAGGAGCTTGGACAATGAGGCTATACATAGCAGCTAATGAACAAGGCACCATTTGGGTAGTAGATGGTACTGGACAATCTTACTATGAGGCTATTAACAAAAAGGCGTTTACCCTGTTACATGCCGAGTATATAGCTGTTCTCCGGGCTATGCAATGTGGACACTTAGTAAGGGAAATCACTTCCAGCTCCGAACCCTTAATCAACCAATTAAATAAGGTAATAGACCCTCAAGACAAACCTTCCAAACTATATGCCGATATGATTTGGAAAAGAACTGGCACCAGGATGACATTCTCTTGGACCCCAGAAGAAAATAACCCAGCATTTAGGAGGTTAAATGATAAAAGTAAAGATAGTGCAATTACTGGGAACTTATGACAAATGGGTAGTCGGGAAGATCGAAAACGGAAGTTTAAAAGCCGAAGTAATAAAGCGAGAAGATGATGTAATCAAACTCTACAGGGTAAAGCGAGAAGATTTAATCAGGTTTATCCGTAAATATCCTTATGAATTACAGGGGCATAAAGTGGATATGGTGCTACTGGTGGATTTATTAACAGGGGTAATGTATAACGGTGAATGAAGATGCATCGATGATGATAGGCTGGATTGTGATAATTGGGATATTGATCTTTATAGGTGTCATAGGATTTAATAAATGGTGAGAGGTGCATTAATGAGGGAAGTAATCAAGACCTGGATAATAGCTGGCTTAATAGCAATCGCAATGATGCCCTTATTCATTTTCTGGTATTTCACAGAGAGGACTAAATATCGTGACTTTTACAATAGTTGAGATAATAATAGCATCGGTTATATTGATTGCAGTATTGATCGTTGCGGTTATATTTGGATTAAGTAAATGGGGGTGAAAGTGAAAAATTGGATGAAAGATAAAACTTTTGTAGCATTAATAGGAACTACGTTGGGGTTTATTATTCTATGTGTAGGGATAGCATCATGGATAATTATTGCTGATCATTTTGGCGTGCTTAATCATGTTGCTGTTGTTTCTGCTATTGTTATGGGCGTTATAGGTGGTATATGGCTTTTAGTCGCATTGTATAGGGGAGCAAAGAGCGATGATAGAGATTAAGCGTATAAAGTGGATAGTCGCTTTTATCAAAGAAGATATTTCATTAGAGTATAAATGGTTTTTATATGGCGATTGGTATGATGCTCTAACAGATTATATTTGTGTAAGTTGTCACGGAGCTATACTAGAAGATGATTATTTATGTAGTAATTGTTGCGACAAAATTATTAATATGGCTATATTAGGGGCTGTATTTGAAGGTATGCGAAAAGGATTCACAGCAAACGAAGTGAGGTGAGCGATGATAGAGATACTAGGAATAGAGATTAAATATACCAGTATTCAGCTGCTTATCTGGTTTATATTTATATTAGTTATGTTAAATATGCGACACAGAAAAGAAGAAAAAGAGAATAGGAGTATTGGCGATGATAGAGATTAAGTATAGTGGCAGGGCTTGGGAATTATCAGGATGGTTTTTGATTTGTATAGCTCTTATAGGTTGTGGTGCTTTTGGCGTATTGCGTGTTATCGTTTATATGAATTGGGTCTTCGTTGGTGGACATTTCTTTTGGAGTTTGTCGTGATAAGTGCTGTAACTGCTGCAATAATTACACTTATAAATAGAGCAAATAGAAATCAACGTTCTTTTGATGTTATAAGAGAAAGTCAATCACAACAAGAACTAACGAAGGCGTATGGAGATATGAAACAAACTTTAGATAAGCTACCTGGTAAAATAGCTGTAGAAGTGGCAAAAGCAATTAGAGAGGTGCAATCTAATGGCAAACAAATCAAGACAACCGAGACAACAACCAAAGAAGAGGAAAAGGAAAGTGATAAAACGTAGTATAACCAAAGAACAATTCCATGCAATTCTTGATAAAGCGGCACAACCTGTTAAGAAAACGGTTGTAAAACCAACCACAAAGCCGACTACTAAACCTGTTGCTAGAAAGTCAGCCATGGGGAGCAGAGGTTAAACCAGTATTAGAATCAATATTAGACGACCGATTTTGGATTGTCGACCAGGAGGTGTAATTAAACATTGATGCAAAAAATGAGTAGAGGGAAAACCCATGAGGGTATAACTCCCAGAATAAAAACAGGATGCGGATGGCTCTACGTTACGCTAAACTTTCAAGATGGTAAACTATTTGAACTGTTCGTTACTTTAGGCAAGGCTGGAGGGTGTGCTAAATGTCAAACCGAATCGGTAGCCAAACTCATCACCGTTGCACTAAAATATGGAGTTCCTTTGGAAGACCTCGTGAAAAAACTAGAAGGTAATAGATGCCCAATACCATTAACTTGGGACAGTGAAGAAGTTCTAAGTTGCTCAGATGCAATAGGAAAAATATTAAGGAGGTACATTCTTGAAAGTAGCGATTATATCCCCCACTAAATTTTTACGAGGGCTAAGTGCCCGAACCGATTGTCAATTATGCTATGCCCATATGCTATTCCAAGACAATAGATACTTGGAATACTATGCAGAACGATCAGCAAAAGGCAATACAATTATTATGGATACCTCATTTGGGCTTCCCAGAAAAGGTATTAGTGAAGCCGAAATATTGGATGCTACCAGGCTACTAAAACCTACATATACTATACTACCCGATGTGGATTTCAGTATGGAAAAGACTATTACCCGTACTATAGACTGGGCTAGAATATCTAATACCCTAACAATAGGTAATCTTCAAGGGCATGATATGGAAGCTCTTAGGAAGTGTTATAAAGCCCTTACAGAGGAAGTAGATATTATAGGATTACCAGCATCTAACGAGAAAATAGATAGTAGGATGGTAATTATAGAGGAACTAGGCATTAAAGAACAATGCTTTTTTATAGGGACCTACAGAGACCCTATCAACGAAATACCCAATCTCCCAAATGTAATGGGAATATCATCGGATCATCCAGTACGCTTGGGTATAGACTTGAGGGCTTTAAGTGAACATTACCCAGACCCCCCTCCACTAGACTTCTCCTTAGAGAAGATGTTGTTGCCTGAACTGGTCGAAGACAATGTGGAGAAATTTCTGGACTTATGCTCGGAGGTAGGTTAATTGTACTGTCTTAGATGTGGTAATTGCTGTCAAACTATGTCACCAATATCCCAGCCTCATCCCTGCCCATTTTTAGAATTCGATGGGGCAATAAAAGGACCGATAGCCTCCTGCAAGATATATGACAAGAGGCCTAAAGAGTGTGTAAATCATGAATACCCCAGTAGATTTTGCCCAGTGGGTATAGACATATTGAAACTAGACTATGAAGACACAGTCCAACGGATACAACATATGCAACCAATAGAAGATTCCTATACTATAAAATACGGGACTATTAAATAAAAGAGGTAGAAACACATATGAAACCAATACCCCCATACGAAGAGTGGGCCGCTCAACAACGGAAGTTCACAGATAGCTCACGGACCAGGTATGAAGAACTTCTTGAGGCTCTAAAACAACACGATAACTCCGGGTACATAGATAAGGCATATTGTGAAATGTGCCCCTTAAAAGATAGTAAAAAGGTACTCGGGGAAGGCTCAAGGATAATAGATACTGTTACCACTAAGGAGGTATCCGTCTATGGACAACGTATAGACTACGTGCATACGAATATCCATGATAATCTAGGCAACTATGATGTAGTAGCAGTCGGGATTAAAGTTGATAGAGCTGAGATAGACTACAACAAAGTATTCGCTGGTAAATCGGGATTCATGCTAAGGGAAACTCTTAAGCAGATGGAGTATGGAGACCATTACTTAACTAATGTTATCCCATGCGAAATACCAGATAGTGCTACCGAAGCTGATATTAGGGCCGCAACCAAATGTTGTACACCTAGATTAGAGAAAGAAATTGCGGATAGGAATCCCAAATTGGTAATAGCTTTGGGTAATGCTCCTTTACAAGCCCTGGTACCTCTAGCTCCCCCTATTACAGAGATTGAAGGCAGGGTTCAAGATGGATACCACCATAAGGTACTCCCTATTCAAAACCCGGCTGCCATACTGCATAAGTCAACATCCTTTCAAGACTTTGCCGATTATATGGAGATAGGTAAAAATTATCTTTCTGGTCATTACTTTTACCCTACCGAACCAGAAGTAATAATATTTACCGAAGATAATAAAGGTGAGATACTCCAAAAACTTGAAAATGCGGATGAGTATGCCTTCGATATAGAAACCACTACAAGAGGCTTCTACCCTTATGGGCGAGACCCAGACAAAGTACGGTGTATATCTATATCCTTAACAGGTAACGAAGCATATATTATACCCATGGACTATGTGCAGGATAAGGATCTCATAAATGTAATCAACAAGTCCAAACTAATAATGCACAATGGTCAATTTGATAGCGCCTTCCTTTGGCAGGCTGGTTATCGTAACTCAATATACTATGATACATTACTAGCTCATTACCAAATGGATGAACGCCCAATGGCACATGGCTTAAAGGCTTTATCCCATAAGTATTTGGGTGCGCCAGAATGGGAAGCAGATATTAAAAACTATCTACCCTACAAAAAGAGTAGTTATGATTTTATCCCGGATGATGTCCTATACAAATATGCTTCCTTTGACAGTGCATATACATACCTATTATACAAATTCCTTAAGAGAGATGTCCCATTAGATGGTAATAACTTTTTTAGTAAGTTGGTAATGCCCTGCACCAATATGCTTATTGATGTTAGACATAAGGGCGTAACCATAGACATAACTAAACTGGCTTCTTCCAATGAACTTCTACAAGAGGATTTGGACAAGATAGAAAAAGAATTATTGGAGATGACTGAGTACCCAGTTAATCCATTAGCTACCCAAGACGTTGCACACTTATTGTATGACAAAATGGAGATACCAACTATAGGTAAATTTGGAAGATCTACGGGTAAAAATGTACTTGCTTTATTACCACCATCACCTATCATAGACAAAATATTGGAAGCTAGGCGGGTATCCAAATTAAAATCTACCTATGTAGTTTCCTTAATAGACTTCCTAGATGGGGATTGTAAAGTCCACCCATTCTTAAAACTCTTTGGCACTATAACTGGGAGATTATCATCGGAAGATCCCAGCATTATGAATATTAAAAGGGATAGTAGAATTAAGGAAATGTATCTTCCACCAGATCCAGGAACATTCCTGCTAGACCTTGACCAAAAACAGATGGAACTTAGGGTATATGCTATGCTTGCCCAAGACCTTAAACTAGTTGAGATATTTGAGCAGGAAGGGGACCCTCATGGTGACACAATGCAATACCTACTGGACCAAACAGGTATTAGTTGGGAACGCCCCAAAGTAAAGAGTGGTGTCTTTGGAGAATTATACGGGAGAGGCGAAGAATCATTTCAATATGGGTTCCACCTATCTCTCCAAGAAGCTAAAGACCTCAAATTAGCCATCAATAAGAACTTCCCTAAGATTGGGGAGTATAGAACCTTAATAAAGAATATGATAGATACCGATGGAGAGGTCGAAAGTCTATTCGGTCCCAAAAGAAGATTCCCATTACTCACATGGGAGAATAAACACGAAGCATTAAGGCAGGGCGTTAATTTCTCCGTGCAGAAACCAGCATCGGATATTAACCTATTCTGTATGTTACACCTGTATGAGAATAGAAGAAGATTGGGAGTATGGCCTATGTTCCCAGTCCATGATAGTAATGTAATGCAGATAGAAGATCCTGCCACAGCGCCCGATATTATGCAGGAGGTTGAAGAGTTTAGTGCAGACCTTGTAGGTAATAAGGTCAAGTTCAAAGTAGAGGCCAAAATAGGCCCCAATTGGGGTAATACTAAGGAGGTTGTTAGATAAATGGCCGAAGATTGGATTATACCATACACATCAGGTGACCCTAGAAGAGACACCATATCGGAACTTATGAACAAAGGGGTACTTAAATACCCACCAAGACAAGTCCCTAGGGAAGACTTACTATGGGACGATGGGATAGATATTATCTATGAATTGGATAATATGACTCCTAGGAAATTCAGGGACTATGCAGATATGCTAGTCCAGGCGGCTGCCCAAGAAGGTACTGCTTATGACCATTTCAAATATATGCACGCCCGGTTCGATGTAGATATTTATCCTAGGTCAGGGGATGCAGAGCCTTTAATAAGATCCTATATGGCACCTAAGCATACCGACCCTAAGATAGTTGCTTATGGGCTAGGTGAAGAATCAGAAGAAAAAATAGGGCTTTGGGACCAAGCAGTAAAAGTATTAGATATACCCAACTCTCCCTCAGGTAAAGATGCAGAAGGAAACGCATTACCGTTTAGAATAGTCCGAATGGTAATATCCATTAGGGTTGGCATGAAAGACCTCATAGGCCGTATTCAAGCTGAGAAACAAACTAAGAGGACTATGGAAGAAATCCAGAAGCCACCGGAAGAGAGATGGAAAGAAGAACGGGAGAAAATGTAGTGAGTAAATTAGGTATAATAGGCTTGCTAGGGGTATTTATTTTAATATCCCTAGCCATTAGAATAGTGTTACCTTGGGATCAAATATTCTTAGATACGGGTGTAAACTTCTCTGGAGTAGATGCTTGGTATCATATGAGGATTATTGATACCCTAGTAGCCAACTTCCCATATATAACAGAAATAGACCCATACGTACAATACGGTGGTATAACAAGGTTAGCCCCGTTCGTTGGGTTTGATTACTTTATCGCAGGGATTGCTTGGCTTATAGGGTTAGGGCCCCCAAGTCAATTACTAGTGGATACTATAGGGGCATTAACACCAGCTATACTTGGTGCTTTAATTATAATACCTGTATATATCATGGGTAGAACCCTATTCAATAAATGGGCTGGCTTAATTGCGGCAGGAATGATAGCCATTATACCTGGGGAGTTTCTAGGGAGGTCATTATTAGGATTTACAGACCATCACATAGCAGAGACTTTCCTAGCAACCCTCACTATGATGTTCCTTGTACTAGCTATAAAAAGGAGTAAGTTTCCATGGGCTCATTTAGCTGGGTTATCTCTAGGCCTATTCCTAGTAACTTGGATAGGGGCCCCCCTGTTTGTATTAATAATACTATCGGCTTTGCTTATACCCATAATGCTTGACAAAAACGCCTCTTATTATAGGGACATTAGTGGATACCTATTTGGTACAATGAGTATTGTAATAGTATTGTTCCTGAGTAGAACTGATTACTTCTTGTTGGCTCTAGCTTGTATGTTAAGTCCTATGGCAACTTACTATCTTAAGAAGTTACCAAAGAAGAAGCTATCTATAGGTATAGCATCTGGTATAGTAATAATAGTGTCCACAATAGTATTCCTTATTGCCCCGGAGACGGTAGCTCTAATATTGGACAAGTTAAATACCTTTAATCCAGTAGGGGCTAGAACTACTACTTTGGAAGCCCAAAGACTATTATTCCCAGCAGGCCAATTTACATTTAGCCTCGCTTGGGGAATGTTTGGTATAGGATTCTTTCTAGCACCCATAGCACTAGTCATAATATTTATCCAAAGTCTAAAACAGAGGTCACCTGATAAGATGCTCCTTATTATATGGTGTTTAACTATACTAGCCATAACAATATCTATGAGGAGATTTGCATACTACTATGCCATCAATGTTGCTATCCTATCAGGGTATACCCTGTACTTAGGTATCAACTGGATAGCTACTCTAAAAATCGCATCTAAGAAAAGGCTAGCTAACATAGGGGATACCACCATAAAAATACTTATAATAGGAATTGTGTTAGTATCTATAATCATACCAACTATAAGTATGTCCACTAGAGTAGCAAAGAATATACCATTCCTACCTACACCTGAATGGATTGAAGCTCTTACTTGGATGCGAGATAATACAAGTGAGCCCCTATATAGTTCTGCCACGTACTACAAGTACCTAGAAGAACCATTTAGGTATCCATATACATATTATGGTGTAGGTACTTGGTGGGATTTTGGGTATTGGGTTACCAGGATAGCCAGAAGGGCTCCTATATGTAATCCAGGATCGGATGCTAGGGACACTATGGCCCACATTCTATTAGATACCGATGAAGATCACCCATTAACTCCAAAATACCTTATAATAGATCACGAAACCATATCTACTAAACTCCATGGGGTAACTGCGTATGCAGGGCAAGACCTTTCTAACTATACTAGACAAGTGTATATACCCCAAGGGACCCAATGGCTCCCTATAAGTGTATTCCACCCTATGTACTACCAAACCTTAGCAGTAAGGTTGTATAATTTGGGAGGGCAAGCAGCTAACCCAGAAGAGGTAATAGTTGCTAGATTTGATGGCAATAGAGTAATCGGGTCACAAACATTTACCTCCTATAGTGAAGCGGCACAATACCAAAAAGATGACCAGAGAATAATTAGTACCGACCCTTTTGAAAGTCCAGTACCAGTGGACCCTATTACGAAATATAAATTGGTATTTAGCTCCAATAGGGCCTTAAGAACTCCCCACGGAAAAGTAATACCTTTAATAAAAATCTTCGAACGAACCGACAACCAATGGATGAGGGATATCCAACTTGAACAATACATACTAGAAAAACCACAACAGCATAAGTAAGGAGGATTTTACCATGTTCAACATATCATATGACCCCCAAGCCAAAGCCCTATATATCTATTACAAAGATATAAAACCTGGAGGAGTATCTTATACTAAGGAGGCTGCTGAAGAAGTCAATATTGACTATGACAAAGACGATAATATAATAGGAGTAGAACTACTCAACATTGAGTAGAACCTTGCTAATCCTAAAAAAGATAAATGAAAAAGGAGGGCCACAATATGAGCCATCTAAGCAAAACCCGGACTAATAATTTAAGACAGGAATATAGGCTAACTAGGGCAGAAGCTAGGAAACTAGACCTACTAATTCTTTGGGTAGGAGCTTCAAGGGATGAAAATGGATACGTAGAAGAAGAGGAATTTAGACCCAGATATGAATACCTATTTGGAGAACCCCCACTGTTCTACACATTCGGCCCAATACATAGGGATCATGGACTAGTAAGACTAAAAAGAGGAGATCTAAAATGAAATTACCACATAAAATATTTGTACAACCCGCAAATGAGATTGAGGTGGATACCGAAACTCAATTACGGATAGTAAAGGAATGGTGTACATACCAACCTAAAGTAGTATATACGATGCTCACCCAAATAGAAAAAGGTGTTAGAGTGTATTGCCCCTTCCCAGATTCCTGTAGTAAATTTCCTTGCAAAACCATGTATTGTAGAGCAGATACCTGTTCCAATGGTCATGCATATAGGATGTCATAATGCCAATAAGACAAAGTGTAATAGTAATAATAGGTGCCGGTATAATGGGTAAGAGCCTAGCAAGGTTATTCTCAAATAATGGGTATAAGATAAAACTGATACCTTCCTCGCAAGTTCTAAAAGAGATACCCAAAGGAACAACTCTTATCATAGAGGCAGTAACCGAGAATCCTGGTATTAAAAAGAACGTACTTGCCCCAATAAGCAAATTACTTCCAGATAGCGTACCTATAGTATCCAATACTTCAACCCTAAACATTTCGGACCTATCTGGAGTAGTAACCAATCCAGAAAGATTTGCGGGTATGCATTTCTTTAACCCAGCCACAAAAATGAGGCTAGTGGAAATTACTAAAGGGTTATATACTACACCTGAAACAGTAGGTATACTCTGGACTATAGCCCTTCACCTAGATAAACATCCCATAATGAGTCCAGATAACCCAGGGTTCATAGCGAACAATTTAGGGCTAGCCTTATTTATAGAAGCAAGTAAACTCCTAGAGGAGGGTAGTGCTTCAGTAAAGGATATAGATGATGCCATGAAATTAGGGTGGGGCCATAAAATGGGTCCTTTCGAAACAGCCGACCTAGTTGGATTAGATACCAGGTGGACTAGTTTATACTATCTCCATAAAGCAACAAATAATCCCAAATGGTGGCCACCCAAAATATTATTCAAGTTATTAGAGCTAGGGTATAAAGGTGTTAAACCCAATAGTAGAGGTGGGTACTACAAATACTATGAGGGTAGGATTTAAATGGTCATAACCAAAGCAGGCATGATAATAGCAAGATCCCATACCCGTGTAGTTAGTAGTGATAGAGGCAGTTATGTTGAAATGGAAGAAGAGGCTATCCTGGAGCATAACCTGCATATCCCAAATAGAGAAAAATGGAGAACACAACTCCAATGGGAAGACAAGATATACTATATAGAGTATAGGAGTAATTGCAAAACCAATGCCAAGGTATACTATCAAACCAAACGGGTTAACTACGCCGACTATAAGATAGGTAAGTGGTATGTTAGCCTAGAAGATGTGGATATAAAGGGAGAACCAAATTAAAAATCTAAAAACAACTATAACCAAATTGTTCCAAGGTTCCTTACTAATCGTATTAGGGACAATATGTAATGTGGGCCTAGGACTAGTTGTAAGACTAGTTCTCGCCCGCAACTTTACTACTACCCAATATGGGTTATACTACCTAGCCATGACAGTTACTAACTTTGTAGCCCTTATATCTACGCTAGGATTACATTTGGGAGCAACTAGGCAGATAGCATTTGCCCGAGGCATTAATGACACCCAAAGTATAAAAGCATCGGTAGTTGCTTCAGTAATAATAGCAATAGGGTTCGGGGTAATAGTAGCTGGTATAACTGTAGGTATGGCTCCCATAATTGCCAACAACATATTTGGTATCCCAGAAGTAGAACCTCTAATAAGAATACTAGGTGTATCAATTCCATTCTTCTCGGTAATAACAATCTTAACGTCTATTTATATGGGCTTTGAGAAAGTATTACCTGGGGTTATATTCCAACATATTCTATACAACCCTCTGATCCTATTATTATTACTACCAGTGGTTCTACTAGACCTACACTTTAATAATACCGCATGGTCCTGCACACTATCAGTTGTTATAGGGGCAATAGCATTTGTTAGGTTTTTCAAAGTAAGCCCCCCAATCAACTTATCAAATACAGTAGGAGTATCCAAAGCCTTAAAGGTATTGCTACTAATGGCATTACCCCTATTTGCTTTAGAAGTTTCCGACAATATAATGATTTGGGCCGACACTTTATTCATTGGAAGTTATATGACTGCCCATGACGTAGGATTATATCAATCTGCCATACCAGTAGCAAGATTTATCCCGATTGTATTAACCCTTATGTACTTCGTATATGTACCATTAACAACCAAACTGGTTGCAGAAAACGATATAGCCACATTGAAGATGGTTCATAGGGCCGTTACTAAATGGGTATCCATAGTAGCTATCCCATTATTCCTGGCATGTATGTTATTCCCCGAAATAATAATAGAAACCCTATTTGGTATTGAATACATACCAGCTACCCTATCCCTACAAATATTATCTGTAGGGTATCTAGCATTAGTAATACTCGGGCCTAATGGAGAAACTATAGTAGCCTTAGGTAATACTAAATACTTAATGATTTCTGGGTTAGTATTCCTAGGAGTCAATATTGGCCTAAATATACTACTAATTCCAATACTAGGTATCAATGGTGCTGCCATAGCAACTGGTGTATCTAGACTAGGCATGGCAGTTACATGGGCAATTAAGGTATTTTCAGGACTACACCTTAACCCATATACTTGGGATTATATTAGGCCAACTATTATAATCATAGCAATAATATTGCTTATATCGCAATATATACACTCGCTATTTGACATTGTATTGATGCTTATAGCGGTTGTATTGATATATATAGCAATTAGTATAGTAACAAATAATACAAACGATGCCGACAAAATCATAATCAATAAAATCAAGGAGATTGTCCAAAAAGGTGGTAACTAAGAAAACCCAAGTTCCCACATTTGATATAGAGACCGTTGGTTGGATAAATCCTATAGCTGTAGGTTTCTTCGATGGGGAGAAATACCATGCATTCTATAAGATGGACGACACTCATGACGTTATATGGGAGTTTCTCCAATTCATTGGACAGTATGAAGGGATGAGGGTTTGGGCTCATAACGCATCTAACTTTGATAATAAGTTTATCCTATCAGCCTTATATGATAGAGGACAACAAGTCCGCTTTGAAGCTGGTATGGGTAAACTTGTATGGGTAGATAAAGGTATAACTTTTGAAGATAGTTACCTAATGATGGGCAGAGGCCTGGATGCAATGTGCGATGTGTTCGGTCTTGAAAAGAAGCTAGATTGGGACCACAATACTACAAAGTTCCCCTGGGAAATGAGTCTAACCCCTAAAGAGTATAACAAGTTCAAAGCCTATCTAAAAAGGGATTGTATAGTTCTATCCAAACTTATTTATACCTTTTCTGCAAAGATGGTAGACTACTTTGGAATTCTCCCATCAGTAACCTTATCACTATCCGCCGCAAAAGCATTTGACAAAAGGTTTTGCCCAATGAAGTCAATAGCCTCTAATGAACGGGTGGAAAAGTTTATAAGAAGGGCCACTTATGGAGGGCGCAACGAAGTGTATAAGAGGTATGGGGAAAACCTAAACCTATACGATGTTAGGAGTATGTATACCTCATGCTATGACGTACCCATTCCTTATACTAAACTTCAATGGACTAACCCCAATATAGATAGGGGTACAATGGCAGAAGCCAAGGTACACATTCCTGATACGTTCGTAGGTCCTTTGCCCACAAGGTATAGAGGAAGGCTTATATTCCCAACTGGGGAGCTACAGGATTGGTGGGATACAAGAGAACTGAAACATGCCGCAGAACAGGGATGCGACATAACAATAATTAGGCAGTTAGAAGCAGATGAAGAACCTCTAATGGAGAGTTTTGGTCAGTATGTAGGACAACTCCGCAAAGAAGAAAAAGAGAGTATTCTCTGGAAGTTATTTGGTCTAAGACTAGTAGGGAAAATGGGCCAGCAAAGATGGCGTTCGGAGATAAAACATATATGCGACATAGAAAACTGTGTAGGCTGGGCTCCAATAGATGAAAAAGAAAATTACCATGAACGGTCCATTTATGTAGATGGGCGTAAATCACCTTATATCAAGCCAGCAGTAAATATGAGAATAAGAGCAGAGGCTAGGGTTAGACATAGTAAATATTTATTAGAGGCAGGAGATATATACTATAGTGATACCGACTCAGTTCATACCACATCCACACTACCTATTGGACCCGATTCAGGAGAACTTCAATTAGTAGACCAAGCAAAAAGAGGGTACTTTATTAGGTGTAAACTATATGGATATGTAACCCTCCATGATGAACTTATTCAAAGGTCATCTGGGTTCAGAGATTATAAAATGGACGAAGGTGACTTCAAAACCCTACTAGCAGGTGGTACCTTAACAAGGTTCTATGAATCCCCAGGGGATTGGAAATCCATATTAAAAGGCGAAGGGCTAAAATTGGTATCAACTCAACGGACAATAAAAGGGCACCTTGAATTCGATAACAGAAAAAACTTCGGTACCGAAACGGAGCCCTTGAAAGTAAATACTATTAAGAAGGTTAAATCCAAACAGTTTATAGCCGAGAACCCTCTGCTAAGAGGAAAAACCTCAAACCCAACAGAGCCTGAATCTCATCATCGGAAAAGTTAGACTCTCGGATAGACATCCCATTTTTTAACCTACTCCATAGGTCCAAAACTATTTCACTATGAGGAATAAACCTATGTTCAAATAAGGAAAGGAAGTCTTGTTCAGTAACATCGGTAACTAACATTCTCATGAAGTACCACCCCTTTTGTCCATCCACATTTTAATTAGACCAGGAACTTCTTCCTTTGCAAAGTCCCTAATATCATCAGCTGTTTCAATTATCCTATGGATCTCCGAGTTCCTAAACGTAACCGAGCTGCCCCGGACCTTCTCTAACTTAGTAAGCAGCCATTGGGCATTCTTCTTAATATCTTCGCCTAGATCTATCCCATGTTTTAACACATGGACTAGGCGTTGACGTTGCCCTGGTTGAAAATGGATTGTTACAGTTCCAGTTACTTTTGCCATAACTAACTACCTCAATTAATTTCTCCCAAGTAACGCTGGACCAGAATCATAGTCCAACAGTAAATCCTCTTCGTCAATGAAATAAGGTTGGTCCTTAGAGTAAGCATCAGGGTGAGTAAAAGCTCTAGGCTTAGGGCCTGAAAGGTCTAAACTTAAATCCCGAGCAATTGTCCAATCTTCCTCTGGCACAGCCTTACCCTTGGCCGCGTCAAATACTAATCTAGGAGAACCTAAACTGGGCATAATCATCTCCCCAAAGAACTCTTCCAATGAATCCACAATTACCCTGGACTCAATCCCGGAGAACTCCAATAAGTCTCCATCTTTAGCATTTTTAACCCGTTGCCTGATAAGCCTAGCCATTTGGGCCAGTTCCGGGTCACTAACTAAATAATCATCAAGGGCCTCTTTAAGTAACCGCTTCTTCTGGGCCGTTAATCTAATATTATACATACTTTAATTACTCCCTCTAATAGGGGACCACCAATCCAAATTATAATCGGGTCCAAGTTCCCCCTCAAATACTGAGTCCCTCTTTGTATCAAGAAACATAGGTCCTATCGGGTGTGATAACTCAACCCCTAACTCCTTGAACTCAGGTCTAGAACTACCAGGAACCCAAAACTCATTAATTTCTTGCCCACCAAATGCACTAGGATTGAAATCTACCAAATTAGGTTTTAGCATATCCACAGCATCTATTAATAATTCCGCATCTTCAGCCTTAAGGGTCATAAACTCAGAGCGGTTCAGGTCTAATCTATCTCGGAGACGTAATGCTGCCCATTTCACGGGAGAATCATCAGGCTCATCACCCGCTAACCTTTCTAAGGCATCTTCTAGCATAGTTATCTTTTTAGGACTTAGTCTTATAGTGTAGGTCCTTTCCATTAACTAAACGACCTTAGGAGGTTTCCAGGAGAATGGGGAATTCCAAGAATTCTTAGACCAATTCTCACTATAAACTCCTCGGCCTACCTCCCCAGGTAGATACATAGGACGGGATATAAGACTATTAGGCCTTTTTCTAGATCTAGCCTTATCACCTATTTTATACTTATATCGTTTGCTCTTGGTTTTCCTTTTCTTTGCCAATACGAACAACCTCTTTTAATAGTTCTTCTCTAGCCATTTCAGGTGGCATAAAATATATAGAGGGTCAGTACTCAAGTTTAATCCCTCTACCTTTACAGTAATCTTGGTAAGCCAACATGGTAGATGTAATAGACATACTAAGACCTGCTGGACTTCCTTCCAATACAACAATAGTCATTATATTCTCCTTTTGCCTTGCTTGCGGTGTGCGTTTAAGGAGACGCACCCCTCCGTAGTAGGATTACCTTATGCACAGGAGGAATAAGATCATTATCCTCGCACGCCGTCCTTCCCGTATTTCTTTCTACGGGTACGCCATGCCTTTTTTGCCGCAGCCGAGCGGCTCTTAGCAGTAGCTTTCTTTCGTCTCGCCATTAGGCTTCCAACCTCCTGTTATTAATCATCATCCTCATCATCATCCTCATCATCATCATCGAATCCACCAGTAAATGCGGTTCCTTTCAGTTTGTCTGCAAGACTCGTGCCCTCGCCTCGCATCTTTTTCCAAATCTCCTGTAGAGATAATCCTTCATAAGCTGGTTGGGCTTTTAGGGCTTGGGCCTTTCTCAAATACTCTGCGGGATTATGCCCGTAAGCTCTCAAAAGGTCCGGGGCTCTTTCTGCTAATTCCATCCGCTCAAACGAAGTCCTACCCTTCTTCTGTTCCCTACGGAGCTTAGAAGCCGCTGCCTTTTGGGCCGCTGTCATAGGCTCAGCTCTAGAGGGTCTTGCAATACCTTGCTCTTCTAAAGCTTGGTATTTAAGCTCCCTCCTTTGTTCAGCCTTGAGTGCACCATAAGTTTTCTTGGCTTCATCAGATAACTGGGGTCTCTTCTTCACCGCTAGGGTTAAGTACCCAGCTAAGTGGCGTTGAGTACTAGCCTTGAGCATAGGATCCATCCTAACACTCATAAGAGCGTCCATGCGTACACTCTGAGGAATCCTCTCCATTATCCAATAAGGGAGTTCATCTACAAGAGAATACGTATCCTGAGTTAACTGCTCTGCCGTAATAAACCTGGGATTAGGTTCAGCAATACCCTGTTGGATCTCCTGAACTATCTCCACAGGCCTAAGGTTACGTCCACCCTCTGGGCCAGATGGTGTCATACTTGTCTTTGCTATGGTCTTAAACCTCCTATTAGTAATTCCATAATCCTACCGTCTTCTATGCCAAGCAATGAGTCCAAACCATAATCCCATGATTAAACCCATGCCTACCAATAATCCAATTATTAAGTAACCTAATTCGTGCATCTTACCGGTCTACTCAACCTCTTCAATAGTTAAGCGGTAATTCCAAAACGTACTGTCATAAGTATCACCACCCAGTGGTACTGTATCAACAGTAATCACAACACTTATATCCTCATCATCACCATCATCAAGGAATCTTTTAACGTCCTGGTCAAAATACACAGGGCTAGTATTAGGGGTACCATCCCAATCAGCTCTATCTACAGAAAACGAGCCCAAAACACTAGGATGTACTGCTATGCTAGTCCCAGCCTGACCTACTCTAATAGCATCCTCAGGGCTGAGTCTAACAGATAATTTATATCGGTGATTCTCATTCCCAGTATTCTTAACTACCAAACTGTACTCTATGTTATCCGGTCCAGTTGAAAGATAAGCTGGTTCACTTCCCGGGTCTACATCATCAAGCCATAATTCCAAATCACCATCTGAATCAATCAAGTCACCATATGAATCACTACTTCCCGAACTACCAGAGCTACCAGAACTGCCGGAACTACCCTGATCTTCCTCCAAATCCTCTATTCTAGCCTCCAGAGCAGTATTAGCACTCTCCAAGGCCGAAACCTTATCATCATATGTAGTTTTAACCACATACCCAGATAAATCTGGAGCAATCGCACTATTCAACTCGGCTCTTAAATCATTAACTTGGGTAGAAAGGTCAGGAGGTATTTCCTTATCAGTATTCTTTTGTATCCGCTCACTCTGGGCATTTAATCTCTGGTCAAATTCATTAAATTTGGCAGTGGGCACCATAAATGTAATAAGTCCAAAAGCAATAGCTAATGCCATCACGGCATTTACAATGAACATTATTACAGGGCTACCCCCGCCTCCGCTACTCTTGGGAAAACTCATACCCCCACCTTGATTTTTTGGAGGGGCTTGTTGTATAATCTGTGCTGGTGGTTTTGTCTTTGGCAAAACAACCTCCTTTTTATTATTTTTATTTTACAACCTGAAGGAATATTAATCTATTAGATGCTATGCTGGTACCACCCCCTTTGCTTTACGGAATTCCCTCATTAGAGTCTCCGGCATTTTATTAAATTCTCCAGTATGGAAAAGTTCTTCATCGCTAACCTTATTGACCCGTAAAACTCTACCAGGAACTTTACTATTAGGCTTGCCTATAGAGAGCTTAGACCTAAAGCCAATATTGTTCTTATACCGAATTCTGAATACCCGTTCACGTGTCCGTCTGCCCACAATATCCTCCTAAATTCTCATACTCCGTCTAAGTTTAGCCAAGGCAGAGTTATAAGTATTCCTTTTGAATCTAGGTCTAACGTCCAACTTGGTTGACTGGTAGGCCCCAGTAAGGGGGCTGAGGTTAACATCCAGAGTCCTAGCAATCCTTCCGCCCTTTGGATCCATTTTGCGGGCAGCTGGGTTAGACCCAACAGATGTAGTTAATGCAGAAGCGGCTGGCATAGATTTTTTAGGAACTACAATATCCCCCACCGGGGCCCTTGCGATAAGAGCCTCACCAGCCCGAGTAGAGCCCTCAACTAAAGACCTACTAGCTTTTGAATGTCTAGGAGCAGTTGCCCTTGCAGCCTTAGAACTCCCAAGATCAGTTATCATACCCTCTAATGAAGGTGATTTAAATTTGGATTGAGGAGCAGGCCTCAATGGATGCCCAGCAGATCTGCCTGTACCCGGCCCACCACCAGAATATACGCCAGCGGCTGTGAAAGCTTCACCAGCTTGTCTAAGACCTCCAGCCTTAATAGCACCACCTTTAACAGAACCTTGAATGGTTCCTTCCAAAAGATCTTTTGTAGCAAATTTAGCACCTTCCACGAAAGGCTCTATCTTCTGCATCCTTTCGGCACGTTTGACAGCTTTAAGCTGACTCCTAATACCGGTTGTTTGGGCTTCTCTCAATAAAGCCTCTTCCTCAACTTGGGCTGCCGACATAATCTTAGAAGGTTCAGCATACATAATAGTAGACCCATCCTGCATCTTCCTGAATTTAACGCTACCAGGAATTTCATCAGAAACTCCAGCAGCCTTACCTTTCATACGTTTCTCCCGGTTTTTTAAGCCCATCTTAGCCATAGGTATCCACTGGGTAGAGTCGTGTTGCTCAATATTTTTCTCAACTGCTAAGACCCGTTCCTCATCACTTAATTGAGACCAGCCTTTGGCACCCTCTATAGCAGTTCCAGATGGAGCCTGGTAGCTAACCTTTGTGTTTTCTTCCCATCCTAGAAAAAATGCTGTAGGGTCCATTCCCTGGTTCTTAACCCAAGTATACCATAAACCTGTTACTGGTACTTCCATTTAGTTAGACACCTCCGGTCTTTCTACTTAATTGCATTATTGGAGAAACAGATGCTGGTTTTAACATGCCATTGGGCTCTGCTTCTTCGTCCATAGGTTTCTGGATAAATAACTCTTCCTCGGCTCCAGTTTCGATAGCAGGCCTAGGCCCAGTAACACTTAAAGGATCTGGTCCAGTGCGTACTTGCATCGTTGGAACAGGAGTCGAATAGGTTTCCCTTAAATAATTGTCCTCGGGATCCACATCAATTGATTGCGATTGCGGGGTAGTAGGAATATCTAAATCCTCAACAGGCTCGGCAGTCTTATGGTAATAGCTTATAACCGGTACATCAGATACACTTGCCGGGTCTATTCTATCAACCATGAGTCTCTTCCGAACGGCACTCCGGTCTCCCCACTCAATTAAATTACGGTCAATCTGGAGATAGTCTACAAAGGTAGTCCTAGCCTTTTTAGTATCAGGGGCTTCTACTTCCGCAGATACTCCTAATGACCGATCTTCCACATAATAACTTTTAGGTTCAGCCAAAACAGGCAACCTCCTATTACTTTAACCCTTTTTCTTCTTCTTACGGCCCTTACTCTTTATCACAACACCAGCATGACCGCAGTTATACAAAGGTAACTTACAATGAGGACATTCTTCCCAAATACAGCCACCCTTATGTAGTTTACCAAACATAGCTCCACATTTAGGACATTTAGGTAACATTAAGTCAGGGTACTGCCAGGATTCCTTGCCCCAAGGGATTCTTCTCTTCCTTCTTGGTTTGCTTAATACATCCAAATATCTACCGTAAGCCATGTCTCAAACCATCCATAAAATCATATCCCATACTCCGGGCAACATTCATAAAACCAGGACTCTCAATGACCTCAATCCTGTCATAATAATCAGGCACCTCGTTGAGATGATCCAAAGTTATTTTTCCAGTTTTTAAATAACTCCCTTTGGTAACACCTCTATGCTCCAACTCAACATTCATTCCTTTAGTAAATTGCCGTAGGTTTATCCTGGTCCAATCCACACCAAGTTTATTACCAATTTTTATAGCTTCCTCCCTAGATACTTGAGGAGGTTGATCTAACTGGCATTTCCTGGATACTTTCCTCTTTGTTTTTCTTTCTGGCATTTCGTATCGCTAACCTCTTTAATTTACGTTTCCTAGCGTCCCTATACGCTGAATATACCACGTATCCACCCCAACTTAAAAACCCTATCCACAAACTATTAATTAGAATTGGGTACCACCATACACTAGTATCTATGTTCATTTAGTAGCAGTCCTCCTCTTCGTCAAATACTCCTGACCAACTAGACTTTCTATATTGGTAAGGTTCCAAAGCTTCCGCTAACTCACCACTAACATAATGCCCCCGTCCTGCATAACTCAATGGCTCAAATCTTCCAATATCCATAATGGTATCACCCATAATAGTATTATATAAAGCCAACTCCGAAATAGATAAAGGAGTTAAAGAACCTTGCCTCTGGAGCTTCTTAATAAAAGGAAGACCATCCCTTTTGTGTAACTCTCCAGTGTCTACTCTATTACGGACTTCCATAGCAAGAAACTCTTTTACCTCTGGCCGTAAACTTAAATTTACCGCATTTTTACTCATAGTGAAAAACTACCTACCTTATTGAGGTTGCCTATATTTCCAAACCTTCTTCAAATATGTCTTGTCGGTAAGAGACTCCAAAACTGGAGCCCATCCGTCACGTCCTAAAACATTCTCCAAGTCTTGAGGAGTAAATTCTAATCCAGCCGTTCTTATAGGTTTATTGGCATGCCAAATAGCAGCTTGCTTAAGGACCTCTACTTCCTTATCCTCTAAGGCCGCAAAAGATTTCTTACTACCTAATAGGGCTGAAAAATTAATACCCTTACCTGTTAGCATATAAACATAGGAAAACTCACTCATTACAACTCCTTTTATTCACTTACTCTGGGTTAAGCGGGAATATCTTAGTTTCGGTGTTAGTACCCGGATGATACTCATACACTTCCAAAACCCGCCGGTTAATATCAGACACATGTTCCTCTGGGAACTCTTTCTTTAGGAACTCAGTAAATCTCCACATAGCTTGTCTAGGAGAATAGCCATACCTATACAAATATTGTTCTACCTCTAATTGAGGCATACTAGAAAACTCCGAGTCCCTAAACCTCACAGAAGGACTGGGACCAGACTTATCATATACCAGCCTATATCTTACATTCTTGCTCATTTTACGTAAACAATAAGGCCCTTACCTTTCAACGTAGATAAGGCATGCTTAACTTGGTTAGGGCTAAACTCGGTAGCCTTAGCTAGCTCGGATATACGGGCTCCAGGGTAACCTCCATCCTGAAATTCCTCCAATTTAGCAAGAATAGTATAAGTCTGGGGGGTTATACCTTTGTAATCAACATGACCATACTGGGCTATTAATCTCATAGATTTTGGACTTAGGCGAACATCAACCTTTTTCTCAATATAATCCTCACTCTGAAGATCTAAGGCCCTAATCCATTCGTCCCGCCTCATCATACGAGGTGATTCCAAAGCCACACCCTTTAAAACATTATACATAGATCCAGAAGTCGCAGGTTCCCGAACCATAGCATGTAAACGTGCCTCTCCCTTAAGAGTGGTCGCATAGTCACTGAACCTATTATCATCTAGTGTCTCCACTAGGGCTTTTTCGTCCCTAATTTCTTTCTTCAAAATAAACAATAACCTCCTGGTGTTAACTGGAAGGAGCTATTAGACTCCTCCCAGCTATAAAATTCCCAGAGTTAGAATACCCCCTTAATTTTGGGGGACTTCAAACCCTTGAAGCCCTTGAAACCCTTGAACTTCTTACCTGAAGCTGATTGGGCACTCATGCCCTTTCTTAGCTTAGGATTAAGCAGTCCGCCCTTCGGGACCTTCTTAGTCATATCCGCAAGGGTTGGCATTTTGCCTTTGGGTTTATAGGCCATTGCATTAGATACTACTTTACTCTTTCTCGTGGCCACTAGTTAAAACCTCCTTTTTTTATGTCTTCCTGGCCGGGAAACACTAGGCACAAATAACTTCTGGGCTCTACCCATTTTAGCGCCACCGAAGCCCTTTGATACACTTCCGATGCCCTTTTGTACACGCCCAATGGCGCTTTTAATCCCTTTTTTCATTATATATTATATCACAACCCTAAACATTATTTCAATATTATCATTATAAAACCCAAATTTTACCGCTGGTGAGACCTCTTAACTGCCGTCTTTTTACCAAGAGTTTTCATACATACCGCATTGGCATTAACATCGGAACCCGATGCCTTAATCTTTACTACTCACCGATGGAATTTTTCGGTATGAATACCTTTCCCTTTAGGAGGGTTTAACCCGGCTTTCCTGTATAAATCCAGTATTTTCTTGCTCATAACTTACCAGTCCTCAGGGTGCTTCCAAGACTCTGCCATGGCATCAGACAATTTCTGTGGTATTTCTATATCTCTACTAAGTTCCTTGCCACACTTTTTACAATAACCATGGGCTCCTATCCTACCTATCAAACACATACTAGTATGGTCTAATACAGGATTTTCACAAATACAAAACCTAGGGTAAAAGGCATGACACTCCGGATTAGAACAAATAGTGTCGTTATGCCTTAATTGCATAATACCACTTTGGCACCTAGGGCACTTATTTCTACCTATACTAGAAACCTCCTCAGGACTATAACAACATTTAAGTACTGGCATTAGGCCTCCTTCCTTGCTCTTTTTCATAACTTACTAAACCTACCGACATCCAAAAATATGCTAATAATGCTGGCCAATACCAGAACCAATAAGTTCCAGTAACGGACATAACAAACATGGCTATAAACACATACCTATACTTATTAGACTTCCAAATAGCATACCCCATTAGGAAAAACCAGGCTAGGACTGCGGGTACACCTAACTCATCCATAATCATTAATGGAACATTATGAATGATCCAGACTTCACCAGGTCTTCCTGCTAAGGCAGGTTGATTAGATCTGAAACCATTGCCCATGAATTCAAAATCATCAAAGGCCATCTTAAAATTGTCAAACCTAGTAGTAACTGCTCCAATGTAGATACCAGACTCCGTTATTCCAGATACATCCTCAGAAGTACCATTACCTTCCCTAACAATAGCTGGTAGACTTGGCTCTTCATAGGTTTCCCACCTTAAAATTGCGCCTACCCTATCAAAATTCCAGGTCTTAGAGAAATCCCTAAAAGCAAATCCTATACCTAATGCTAATAGGATTACCACAACATTAGTGACCAAAACCCACTTATAATTGAATATTCCACCTTTTATAAGAAAGACCAATCCAGCTATTCCGACTGCTCCTAAGGCCCAATAAGAGCCAGTACACCCAATGGCCACCAATGCTAAGGGACTCAGCCATCTCCACTTACCCCTCAACGTGAAAAGGGCAAATGATAAACATGCCGCGACCATATTAGGGTTACCAGATACCCCATGTGCCCTGAACACTTCTTCTAAAGGTCTATATACCGTAGTAGCTATGGTTGAAACCCCATATATTAATACTAGGTAAGGAATAAACCAAAGTACCGCAGGTCCTTTATACCTTACTATGATAAATACCGTAAACAGGCCCAACATAAATAAAGCATAATAAGTAGCAATCTCCAAAGGTTCCACATTATAGAAAACCCTTAAAATGGCTAAACAAGGAAATACTGCCACAGGTATCCAAATAATCTTGGAGCCCAACCCTATTGAGCTTCTAAAGTACCACAAGGAATAGATACACCCTGTAAATAGAAGGGCATACCCTAGCCCAGCTGTTATTGAATAATTATCGCCTATACTTCCCCACAAAGGGAATATAAGCATTGCCAACCCAATGAATAATGTAGGACCACTAAACTTACCTCTTAGCTTTGTCAGCACCGACACCTCTATACTCACTTTCCGTGATAACATCCAAATACTCAGGACCTAGCCATGCTTTCTTTGGATTCTTACCATCGTTGAATTCTACTTCATAAGTTAATCCATATTTACCAATATCCGCAAAAAACTTATCCTCATCCAAATTACCATCAGCATCAAATGATGGCTTAACATACGGATGGGCTTTATAATCCCGGACTACCCCAGCCCTACCAGCAACAAGCATACCTATAGGAGACTTTTGTACAGACTCCAATCTGGGTAAAGACGCATCTTTAGTACCCCCGGGCTCTACTACCCAAGGCAAGGGTCCCTCTATGATATCCTCATAAGGTTCCATTACCTTTATATAATCACCTTTATGTATTTCTCCCATGTAAATTATAACCTCCTTAAATTTTTATTTGGCAAAGGGCTTAAAGAACCATTACCACTAGGATTATTTCCACCCCGCATACCAGGTGGTGGTAACGGGCTTATATTTGCATTAGATATCTTACCGGACTGGCCCTTCATGCCTTGATTAGCAGTTTTTAGGAATCCTTTAAGATCCGAAACACTAGGTAAGTACTGAACCCCAATAATCTTCTTCCAATCGGGTCCGTACTGCTTCTTAAGCTGGGCAATAACAGCCTTCTTCTCAGCTACCTCACCCTCCTTAGTAAGCATTTCATTCTCTACCTGCAAATATTCCGTCCTATTTTCCATTTGCTCGGCAGAAGGTTTATTAAACTTTTGAAGAATGCCCACTATAGCCTCCTTACATATTTACTTCTTCAACCATCATTGATTTAATAAAAGGTTTAATATCCGATCTTACCTGACTAGGATGTCTGCCAATCTCCATAGCAATATCATCAACACTAGCCCGTTTGGTCTTATATAAATAATCCAAAATCGGATTCCTATACCGCATACCTACATGACCAGCATGCCTCTTACCCAATCCTGTTAACGCATAAAAAGATATTTTCATTATAGGTCATCCTCCGATATCCTAACTTGCTTCTTAGTGAAAGGAATTCTTTCCTCTGTGGAATATAATGGGAACACGGCAGGGCCGAATACTCTAATCTTCTTTCCTCTCTGGGATCTTATATCATAGAACCTAGTAGTAGCCCACCCTGTAACTCCATAACCCATGCATCTAGGGCATTGCTCAGCATCATCCGAGTCTTCATCTGCTACCTTATCCAAGATTCCAAAATGCTTATCCCACTCATTAGCTTTACAATCGGATTTCAATTTAACCCTGGATTCTTCCACTACAAACTTAGCATTACTACCAGCACCCTCTATAACATAAGAGAAGGGTACTAGGGAATAATTAGTTCTACCTCTAAAACTCTTTTTTCCTTTAATAACAACAGGCATAGTAGATCCCCCCGAAATGCCCCTAACTAAAGCCAACTTCTTATCCGATATCTTCTTAGCCGCTTTAGCTGTTACAAAACCTCGGCCCTCGCATTGTAGACAAGGATCTTCTTTCCGGTATCTACAAGTACCACGGACATCTACAGCCCGCCTAATCCTCTTATCAAAAATATCAATATGGTGAGTACACATATAGAGGTCCACACCTCTCTTCCTTGTCTGCACTACAAAATAAGTCATTAGCTTATTTAACTTGGAGGCAGAAGACCTAGAATCGCCCAATAGATAAGCCTCATCCAGAATAAGAATACAATTCTCCAGTACCGTATCCTCAATATGCTCTAGGAAGTATTTAGTATCAAACAACTCAACTACAGGGCTTCCATCCTCTTTAGTCCCGAAGTTCAAATGGTTATTGGAGATTACCCTAAGCCCATTCTTAATATACTCTGCATAACCAAGGGCTGTTGAGGTCATACTCTTACCAGAGCCTTGCACTCCTTCAAGGGTAGCTAACATTAGGCAACCTCCTCAGATTGACCTTCAAACTCACTTGAGAGGGTCTCATCCACCCTAACACTTGAACTAGGAGTGGCATCAATATCAATATACTGAACCGACTCTTGAGCAGCCTTCCCCAAAGACATTTCAGCTACACCAGACCAGGACTTGGGTACTTCAATAACAATAGACTCTGGATTACCCTCTTGTAAAAGCCTATACGGTACCTTATTCAATTTTAACTTTAGCCCAGAGTGCCCCCGCCAATCGGCTAGGGAAACTATAAACCTATCAGTCCCATACTCAAAAGGGTCATCTATAACTTTTCCAGGTGAAAAACTTCTTATAAACTCTTTAAACATTGGGATTTATACCTCCCTTATGTACTATATCATAAACGTCATGCAGGTCATATGATAATGTAGACCTTACAACCAAACGTTCAGTATTCAATGTAACACCGGGTCTTACTCTAAAAGGGATTTTCCGGTCATCTAACAACTGCTTAGCAAATCCTACATCAATATTATGGAATTCTAGGGAGTAAAAGTCAGAACTCATTAGGGTTCATCTCCCATATCCATGCTACGTCTACTAGCTAAACCGACTTCAACAATCTCCACTCTACTCTTCCGATCCTTAGCAATCTCCAAAGTATAAAACTCATCCAGGAACTGCTTTATGGCAGTAGACTTAAACCGCTTCTGGATTAAACCTGCTACCGCTAAAGGGTAAATCAAATCAGGTGTAACCTCAGATACTGCCTTCTTATCCTCAAATTTCTTTGGGAAAAGATAGGAATATATCGAAGTATCTTCCGATCCCCCACCACTAAACATACTACCTAATACGTTGTCACCTTCTCTCAAAACTACCTCCTTCTAATTATACCATACCTACTTAGCTTCCGGACACTACCAATAACTCCATCAGTTGTAGCAAATACCTTTCTACCCTCTGATACATAAGGCTTACAAGCACTTATAATACCCACTATATCAGTTTCCCGCTTTTCAATCCTGTCTATAATAGCCCAATCCAATCCATTCAGATTACTAGCAATTTCCTTCTTTTCATCCTTACTAGCCTTTAACTCCGCTCTATAAAATTTAACACCCATTAAACCCTCACAGAATCAAAATACCCAGCTTTTTTAGCCTCTCTTAAAAGAGCCCCAGTGCTTTGTATACCAGAATTAGGATTTCTGGCTCTTAACAACAAAATCAATTCTTCCCTAGTAAATGTAGCATTTGGCCCCCACTCTTCAATTACAATATTCCTTAAATCCGCCAATCTTATTTCTGCCCTGCCCAATTCCAAAGCCCTATATTCATCAGCCCAATCTGGAAGAGCTTTATCTGTAGGACTATATAATATGGACCCCGGGGACATATTCTTCCAATCACCTCTCCCTAATGGGTCTATAACACTCATACTCAATGATAACTACCTCCATGATCCTATACTCTTAGACTTAATCGAAGATCGACCAGATCTACCAGCAGATCTTCTAATCTGGGATTTATAAGATTCCCTGCTAGCTTTGCCTCTAGAAGCCTTAGGGCCCCCAGGGTTTCTAGACCATTCCTTCCAACGTACTCCATTCTTCTCCCGCTCCGTTTCAGTAACCATTTGTAATAATAGGGGTGCAATAGCCATAACTATACACAAAATACCTAAGACCTGGGCATAAGGCTGGGTCCAATCTATCCCAACCATACCTAATAATAAACTCATACCCATAACCAACCAAGACAAAGAAGCCCCAATCCTAAATAATATCATATTAGTAGAAACAGCTAACCATGTTAAGGCTACCGACATTACCATAAATATGGCTAAGACTGCAATCCCATCCCAATTCATAACTTTACCTCCTTTATGGGCCCATCCTATCTGAATAATATCGGATGCAAAATCCAACGACCATCACATCATCTACATAACCAATGCCACCTATATTTGCTGACCTATTTACGGTTATACTTAAACAATCTCCAGTAGTTAATGGGCAAGCCAAACTATCATAATCTAGTATAATGGGCACATAATGTAAAGTACCAGCATTGACATCAGTACCAATATCATAGTTTACTGATGGCGTTTGCGTTCCTGCTACATCTATATCTTCCTTATCTGCAACACTTTTTATAGATGTAACCCAGTCTATATCATCACCATTTGTTTCATTAGCAAGTAATACACACCCAGCATAAAAATAAATATCAGATACACCATCCCAGTCAAATGGTACAGGTGTTTCCAATGTTGCTGTCCTTGCTGCCGTATCGAACTCCCAACCTGCATAGCCACTTCTACTTATATCAGGTGGGGCAGATACCCCTTTCCTGAAACTCTCCATAGGTAAACGCATAAACTTTATTACCGAAGTAACCCTAAAGTCCCCAACTACATCAAGATCGCCACCTATATCAGTTCTACCTACTACATCTAGATCCCCACCCACATCTGCATCATCTGTTACATCCAAATCATTAATACAATTAAGGTCATTACCCGCATTTATATCACCATTAGAATATATATCCCCCGTAGCTGTAATAGCTCCTGCAATTGCCAACCGCGGCCAACCAGTATCCCACTCCATGCCAGAATTCTCTATATTGGTTCCAGCAGTAAAATAGGGTATATACCTCAAAGTACCACCAGATGTAGTAACAAACCCAGAACCTCCAGTCGTAGTAATATTATCAACGAATAAATGACCCCAGGGATTAACTGCACTACCTATACTCTGGTTTGCGGATTCGGGTAGGAAACTACCCTGCCAAGGAGCACAACTTAGGATAGACCCTAGTAAAATAATAACTAATACTAAGCCCAAGAACAGTCTTTTATTCACCCATTAACTCCCTAAAAGCTCTCCGTTCTATCTTAGTAGATATAATAAGCCAAACAATCAACCAAATCACTAATAAGCCTATAGTTAACCAAAACATAGGATTCACACAAGTATCACAACCCAAATAACCTGCACGTATTCTAACCCAATTTAGAAACAGTAAAAGGCCTCCCACAAGTACCAACGAACCCCAGGACCACCACATTAACTTACGGGCCTTCCAAACCCTCTTATTAGATATAAACCTAACTTCCTTATCGCTTAATTCAATTAGCATCTATTTCCTTCCCTAAGGTAACTTAGTCATTACCACGAATAATAATAATAGGCATATAGCAACCGCTGCCAATGTTAACATGGGCATCATACGCTGCCACTTCGACTCTCCTACTCCTTCTCTAGCACCCTGTACGATATTTTGAAGCCACTTGGGTTCCATAGCAGCACCAAGTTCCTTAGAAGAAACCACTCTAGCACTCAAATCATTCCAATCCAAAGGTTCACCATTACCAGTTTCATATAAAACCGTAGGAATATTTTGCTGTAGGAATATAGGCCAACCCGCAGGGAATCTAGTAAGCCTTACCCGCTCAGGGAATATATAATAAGCAGCTCCCTCCTGTTGGTCATAAACAAAATCATCATCTGCAGGCAATAATTTAGGCTTAAGAAACTTCGCCTGGTCCAGAAAGAAACATAACATCTTCCCGGCACATCTTTGCTGGTTCCATACCACAATCATCAATGGTATGGCAAGAATCATTACTAGGTATAACAAAACAACCTCCTTTCATTCCTATACTGTACCTCGCAGTATGCTAATAAGTCCGTATACCAACATATAAACTATACCAATAGCTAGAGGGGCAAATACTATCCACCTAAGGATTTCCCATTCTTCGGTAAGGAATTCAAAGTTAAAAGTAGCCGCATTCCAGAAACTGGTAAAAAACTGTGTTAATGGTTTGGGTATCTCAATAGACCCACCTGTAAAAGGTAACGTAACAATCTGGGGACTAGTTAAAGTATCAAGACCCTCAGGACTAGTTGCCAAAAACATCTGGTCAAGAATAGAACCCATAAAGGCTCCAACTATCCAAAGGAATGCTATGAAAACAACAAGTTTAAATGGTAACATCTACAAACTTCCTCCTTTACAATGTCCGAGCGGATATAGCATAACCCATTACTGCTAAACCCCAAATGAATAAAAACCACCATCCTATCAAACTAGATCCCGCTGCCATCGCAAGGACTATACCTCCAGCTACCCCAGTAAGTAATACAGACCCAGTAGCTATACCAACACCTACTGCAAGTCCTATAGAAGTGAACACAGCCATTATCTTATAAACTGTACAAGGGCTCCACTCTAATAAATCCGCAGCTGCCATGACTAATTCAAATACTGGTAAGTCATTGCAATCCGAGGAAGCTGCTATACCAGGAACATATGCAGTATCCATTCTAGTACCAAACCAATTAGTTGGAGCAGTCGGTAATGGGAATACTGTAGGTGGATCAGTTGCGGCTGACCCTGGTCCAGATGATGAGCCCGTAGCCACTACTCCTGCTGTAGCAACTACCACACAAGTTGGTATAGTTATGTCCCAAGATAGTCCCGCATTATTACCATATCCACTTTGGTCGCTAATACTAGCTTCGCCAATCTGATCACTTTCCATGTCCAATTGGAGAACCCATGTAGGATTATTAACATCCAAAGAACCTATCCAAACCCTATCAATAGAAGCACTATCCAATATGCCTATATTAACATTAGCCGCAACCGAATCTACATTTCCAGCATAAGTAACATTATCGGTAGGTAACTCATTGGTGTACAATACCAAATTGTTAGCACCACTTTTGTAAGTACCACGTACCCTATAATTATTACCAGTAGCTACCGTAGTAGTAGTATCTGTAGCCGTCCTTCTTACAGCTCCATCCCAAATAGTCCAATAAAACTGCTGGGCAGTATCTAACCCAATTTCATAAGCACCTTGCTTAGAAATAAAGGTTACATTAGAACTAGGCAAGGCAAAGAACCTTATATCACAAGCAACTGTTATATTATCGGTAACATCTAAGGTACTATGATCCGGAACTGTTACATTATCCCCAGTATAGGTCATTAAGCCTTGAGTTCTATTATCACTAATAGCATACCCAGAATATAACCTAAGTAACTTCTCTTCAAAAGGCCCAAAATCCAAATTGGTAAACCAGGAGGACCTATAATTGTCTATCATATAGGAATCCCCAGACTCCACAACTGCGGTCAAGTTAGCCGAAAAGGTAACATTGCTAGTAACTTGCGTAAATCCAGTAACAGTACTGGTTTCATCTTCGGGGGCTAACCCACCCGCACTGGTTATTTCTATAGTACACCCATTCCAATATCCATTAGCTTGGATAAGGTTAACATCATCAACTAACCAGCCCAGGCCTCCATCCTCAGTAGCCGTACCCTCCACATGTAAATTAGTTGCGGACAAATCAGATGCTGTGAAAGGCAACACAGCTGTCTGTCCATCTACTAGTAGTATATCATGCCAATTATTAAGGATGTACCCACTGGCCTGTAATGCCGCACTATTAATAACAAAAGGTACCCGTAAACCTGTCTGATTGGTAGAACAACTAGATGTAATAGTAACCGGTGTATAGTAAGAATAATTAGGTAATAAGGAAACTATAGCTTGGGTAGTTCCATTTATAGAAACATAACTATCACTATACTGGGTAGGATTAACGGTAACCGTGCTCCAAGCCGATAATAAATAGCTTGTATCAAGGTCCAATCCAGTTATATTGGCTCCAGTCCCCGGGAAAATCCCTATAAAGGATCCCTCCCAAGGTGTAGTAGGATAAGCAATATCCGAAGCAGTTATTATAACATTATTGGACCCTAAGCCCTCTGTCCAAGACAACTCAAGGGACCCATAGGATTTCCCTACAGCTGTAAAATTGGTAGGAGGCTCTGGTCTACTAAGAAAAGTCTCCTCTTCACCATAGGCCCAAGTACCAGCATCATCCTCAGTACAAGCCCTATAATAGTATAATACTCCCGGTGTTAATCCTGTAGCAAAAGCATAATAATCAATAGGAACAGCTGCCCAACCACCAGTTGCAGTCCAATTACTAGAATACCCACTAGCACTTGGTGCAACTGCTCCAGGATCTCCCTGGGATGTAGTATCCCAGACAGCTCCACGCCTGTTTATAAAGGCAGAGCCTCCCAAACTATAAATATTGCCTCTAAGACTTGCAGAAGTAGCCGTTACATTATCCGAACGCCAAGTCTCAACATTAGCAGATTGTTCCTCGGACCCCCAAGCCGTTATAACAGGCGTATTAGCCTCCCTATAATTCCTCACTAAGAAATCATCCACCCAAACATCATTACCAACAGCGGTATCCCCGAATAAAGCTGCCTTATCAACACAGATAGCCTCCACCCTCATATCAGCATCATCTGCATTCTCTACACCAGCAACAGCCATATCGTAGGTATGGGCTACCCAATCAAAATCATAAGTTTCATACAATTCCCAGGTAGTATTAGAAGAATTATCCCCAGTATCCTGCCATGCCCCATCATAATACTTAATATCATTAGAGGAATTATTTCCCCAGGTTGTCCTCTCTACCCCATCACCATGTCCTAAAGTAAAATAGGTAGCAGCATCCACCCTGTATACCCGCATTCTAATAGCAATATCATCACTGGTAGTAACAGGGCAAGTAGATATAGTACGCCCAACATCATCTAATAATTTCTGGGACCTAGTACCACCATATGCTTGATCTGTAGAAATATCAGAATCACCACTATTTATAGTCCAAGTTACAGACCCCCCACTGTCCGTTATAGCATCCCCATTAATGCCCCACTCAAAATCATCAAAAACTATAAAGGTATCCGCCCCACTAGAAACATCAGGAGCTCCCGCATTACCATAATATATATAAAAGGTATTATTACCACTAGGAATAGAATCAAGTTCTACCCACCATGTACCATCATTAGCATCATTCTCTTCTATCCAAAAATCTACAAGAGTATCACCAGTAGAATTAGCAAACCTTATATCGTCAGGCCAATTTGCGGAATTACCATTAAGGTATACACTAGAACCAGCATCAACACCCGCACCCTCATTAACATCAATATCTATCTGGTAATCAGTTAAATCCGCACCAGCATTATTAACTGTAAAGGACTTCCTATAAGGCCAATTAATATTATACCAAGGATCAACTATATATAATAAACCCTTAGAATCAGCCTCTCCCACAGACATACCAGACGGCTTAATACCAACCACATATTTCCCCTGAACACCCTCAGGATCAAATGGTAAATCTATCCAACATTTAACCTTTTGTGGATAGCCTTTACTTACAAAAGAAGGTGCCTTTTGACTCTTCCACTTATTTACACCCCACCCATAATGAGTATCATTTTCAAAGTATTTACCGGTATCCCTAAAATTAGTTTCCCAGTAGTCTTTACCTTGGGTTTCAATCGGTTTCACATTATAAATTCCATCGAAACCCCACACTACATCATAATTCCCAGGTTTACCTTTCTGTTTCACATGGAACGTAAAAGTGACCCAGCCAGAAGACCGCAAAGTATGAGGGGTAACTTCCATATGGACCAATTCATTATCTACAAAAACGGAGTTACCCTCAATAATAGGCTCCCAGCTAGGCTGGCCCTCCCAAGGTAAATCAAAAGCAGTTACCTGTTGAGGTGCAACAAGAGGAACCACAAGGCTGGCAATAAATACCAAAGCTAGTAATAATCTCCACATATTAAGCAAATCTCCCCATAATAAATGTAACGCCAAACACCACCAATATAACGATAACCAAGGCCCACATAACCGCAAACTCTATCAAACCAAGAACATTTCCTAAGAATAGTAAAGGACTTACAGCGACCACAGAGATAGGAACACTTCCCGTAGAAGCATAAACACGGCCTGCACCCACAAAGAATATAATGAGTAGGCCAACGCCCCCAATCATAGCACCAGGAATTCCTATCCAAGTACCTAAATTATTAAGAGCTGTTTTTAATCTAGGACTCTCAAATCCAGTAAAGGTAGTTTGGGCTGTAGTGGGCATTGTTTCTCTAGTAAATCCAGGTGTAATAGTGTGGGTTGAAAAGTAATCACCAGCTACTTCTTCTATGCCCTCAACTTCCTCGCTCCAAACAATTGCACCTGCACTATTAAGCAAATTTTCATCAGTTAACCAATCAAGTAACCCAACAGTCCGAGTCCCAACAGACTCAGACATTATAATTATTGCCGCGCCCAAAAGTGGTGGAATAGTCAAACCTAAAGTACCAGTTTGCCAATAACCCGCACTAAGTAACCGCTCCGCCTTATTTTGGGAGGCATCAAACCCACTAGGAAAGGCAACCAAGGGGTTACCACCAACTCTTATAGTATAACCACTTCCCCAGACAAAACCTTCAGCAGCCACATCAGCAGCATCCTTATAAATGGCACAAATGTAATTACCATAAGCACTAACCGCCTTTTGGGCCTTTAAACTAGCCCCATCATATATTTGGAACACAAAAGTCTGGTAAGCATATTCGGTAGGTAGGGTAGCATAATCTATATCATACTGGACAATATATAACTGATCCCCAGTCTCCCAAACATTCTCAAATACCCTTCCATTAACTATAGTAACACTAGTTGCATCACCCACAGCATAAACAGGTAAAGGTAGCATTAAAGTTAAAACCATAAGGCCTAGCAATAATGAACAAACAGATGCCCTGTAAAACCTTTTCATATCTATTATATAGCCTTCACTTTAATAGGAACTAACCTAGCAGCCCCTTTCTTACCAGTCTTAGGAACCGCAACTTTATAATACCCATCCGAATCATCCTCTTCTTCAATCATGGAGGATTCCATTTTCTTTTGCCGCCAATAAGAAGACCCTCCTTCAGACAACCAATCAACCTCATGCTTTGGGATAGATTCCACCCAATCCTTAGGGAAACGCTCGTTACTAGGACCCAATACAATGGATTGAAGATCCGACCAAGCCTGTAACCCATGTTCTTTCACATAAGGTTGCTCCTCTTTAGGTAGATGAGAAATCCATGCTTTTCTAACCTCTTCCTTGCCAGGCCCAACAGTAGTAAAATGCTTGGACTTCCAAACAGCAGTACCAAATTTCCTTAAAGTGCCTTGCTCCTTAGGGGTCAATTGTTTGAAAATTTCCTTCCGCATCCAATTATCACCCGCAATTTTAACATGGGTTTGTTTAAGCCACCGGTTATAAGCGCCAAAGCCCTTTCGGGTTAATAACCCACGAGCCTCAGGGCTTAAGGAACTTAATGAATCCTCAGAGATAGAATCTCCCCCAGGAAGTACAATAGTCCCAGGAACCCCTTCAAGAGTCTGAATGGCAGAAGCAACCTGGGCTTTTTCCCTAGCAGAGGCTACTTGCCACATAGGGTTCTTTTGAATTCTTCTCAAAGCTCTAACATCTGCCTTAGCCATAATTAAGCCACCTCCATAACAATACCCTTCCTACGGAGGCCCTTAAGAGCCTTAAGTATTCTAGCCTGAGTCATAGGTCTCTGCATTACTTTCTCGGTCTTTCCCTTATATATGGACTTTTTTTCCTCAGGCCTATTACCCTTACCATTGATAATAACGTCCTCAGTAGGATACCCCTGTAAAGCTAACTCACCTTGTATATCCTCCATAGTACTATGACCGGAAGTAACCAAATTGAATACAGCCTTTTCATCTGGTGTCCACTTAGAAGTTTCCAAGTAAACTCTAGCTCTAGCTCTCATCTCTGGATCATAATGATGGGCCTTTCCAGCAAGAGTTTCATGCCCTCTCAAAAATCTCCTAACTATGTGCGGGTCCGCAACATTTTTCTCATATACATGGCCACTAACAGACCCTGTCGTTTCATACCTTGACATACCTTTCAACCTCTTTTTATAATTTGTGTCCTAAATAGGACTCACTTTCCAACCTAGCCTTTTTTTTCTTCTTATCAGGATGGCTAAACCGAGCCACACCCTTATCTAAATTCTTAAACTCCTTAACAAACCGCGCCTTTAACTGCCTAGTTGCTTCGGCACTATTTATAGTGTTTAACTCATAGTCCCTAGCATTTCCACTAAGGTTACTATCTATGTAATCCTGCATCTGGTTGGGATGAAAAAAAGGCCCAAACAAATGAGGCTTACCCTTCTTATCCCTATCAACAACCCATAACGGCATTACTTAACTCCTTCCATAACCAATGCAATCATCCCCACACTAAATACCAATGAAGGAATAATTACCCACCAACTACTAATAAGCCCTCTAAAAGTTGCAAAAGTAGATCCACCAATCCCAATAATTCCAATGACCATACTGGTAACAGCAAAACCAATCACCTACCTTCCTCCTAAAATCAAACATTCTACCCACTAAAAGTAGGTATACTATCAGCAAAAAACAAAATAAATATCGCCAAGGGTATATAAATCCAACGGGCATCTATAATACCCATACTACCAAGTAACCCGACCACAAGAACACCCAGAAGACCCAGTAGCCCAAATATAGCACAAACCAACCTTGGGAACACTCTAATACATCCTTAACTTATTTACCTTAAATACCTTGCCAGGAGAAGCACTAATACCAGTCATATGGCCAACTCCCATATTCTGCAAAGTGGTCAACTCCGTCTTAACTTGAGGGATAGGCATTCCAGTACTAGCAGAAATACCCTCGACATCAGTAACACCATCCTGTACAGCTTCCTGCACAACCTGGGTAGGATTTGTACTCCCAAGGGCCTGCATCTTCTGCAAGGTTTGCATCTCTAATGCCTTAATACCCGGATTTATTCCATTATTAGGTATCGCACTTAATTGTTTCATTACTTAGAACCTCCAAAGCCCATTATAGTAGTAGTAGACTTCCTACGAATCCACGAATTAGCCCTGGCCATCTTAGCCCTCCAATCATCATTATCATCCTTGACCCAACCTAATTCCTGGGAACTCATCTTAGGGTACCTCTTCCTGCATAACCAAATCCCAACACTTATAGGAAGAATAAAGACAGTTAATAATACCATAAGTAGAATAAGTCCTGGCACAAACCCATTTATATCCACCTCAGATTCAATCATACCATCCGAAATTACTCTAGCAAGATAACTACCACCTAGTACCATAGAAAACACCCAAATAATAACTACCACATTTTTCAACCAATGGGCAAAATCTTTTAAAGGGAACATAATTCCTCTGTCTCTATGACTAAGCCAATTCCAAATACCCAATCCTATATACGCACAAAAAACAAAAACCAAAGCCCAAGACAAATAACTCATAATACTCTCCTTCCTTTCTTAGGAACAAAAACATTTCTTCCAGTTCCTCCAGGCGTATATAAATGCCTGTTCTGGACCAACTTATTAGGGTCTCTAACACCCTTAGGAACTAACTTACCCAAACCTTTAAAGAATCCTTGAGCAGACTCCTTTCTTCTTTGGGAAGCTGCGGCATTATTTGCCTTCTTCAACATCTCTGCAGAAGCCCTAGCATCAGCCGCAGCCTCTCTAAGTTCCCTAGCAGTTTTACCATAATCCGGATCCTTATCTTTTCTTTTTAGAAAACCCATCTTACTGCTCCACCTTCTTAACTAAACCTTCCTCAACTAACCTCTGTAAAGCTAACCTAGTATTAGCCGTTTTTAACAATGGGTCATTTTCATCTAAGTAACCATCATCAACAATGATCCCATAAAAAGCCATTGTATAAGGTTCAGTTAACCGCCCAGTAGCAGCCTTAGAGGACCTTTTAATTAGCCTCTTATCAATATTCTTAACTTTTTTAGGATCCTTTTCAACAGGAACATATATCGCCATTAGACAAACCCCCTAACACCTAAGTAATTCTTAGTTTTCCTTTTACCATAGGACCTCTTCTTCTTTGAGGAAACACTCAAACGGATATCCTTCCCACTCAATGGATCTTGGATAACCGCAATTAACTCAGGTAATACCCAATACTTACTCTCCACAGGAGTACCCATTAAACCCCTACGAGGAACTCCAGAACCAGTCCCAGGCACCCCAGGTAAATTGGGCTTCCAAACGGGCGGAGGGGTAACCACAGGCTGCCTAACAGGAACTTTAGGAACCGTTGGGTACCTAGGAGGCTCTGGGTAGGGAGTACCTGTATAAGTAGGAGTAGGGACCGGGTACGGGTAAGGCATAGGCTCTGTTAAAGGAGCCTGCCTAGGAATAGTTCTAGTCAAAGGGCTAGTCAAAGGATTAGGGAATGGTACAGTAGCTGGGACATCCCAAACTCTAGGTCTAACACTAGGCTCAGGATAAGTAACAGTCGTAGTACCAACCCTAGGCTGTACTCCTGGAGCGTACCCAGGGCTTACCGCAGATACCAATTCTACTCCGGTATCGGGTATAGAAACCATTCCGCCCTGCAATCCAGGACTAGTAATAGTAGGAGTAAATACACTAACCCTCTGCCCAGGCATTATATCTGCTCCAGCAGAAGGCCAATTCCCAGTACTTATCTGGAATGGGGCTCTAGTACTAGGAGCAGGTAAAGATGTAGTAGGAATAGGTGCCGGGGCCACCGGGGTAACGGGCACTACCTGTCCACCAGTACCAGGCATCCGTACACCAGGCCTAATAGGTATATCAAAATCAGGAATAACTTCGGGCTCCGCTAAAGCTGTCCTTCTTTCCTGAATCTGTCTCTCCTGGGTTTGAATCATCCTATCTAACTCAGCTTGACGGGCAGGGCTTTTAGTCCTACTTCTAATATCCTTAGCAGATCCTAATTCCATCTCCAGAATATCAATTTCAGATTGGGTTGGTTTCGTAGGCTCTACAGGTCTCACAGGCTCCCCAGGTCTAGCACCAGTAAGTCTAGGCTTAGCTGGCTCCAATAAAGGAGTCCTAGTTACAGTAGGCCTTGAACCAGCAGCCCAATAATTATAAAAACCAGCACCTTGACTAGCAGTAGGTCTAGCAGCTCCTACAGGCATACCAAATAACCTTCCGGGCGTATCACCAGGACCAGCAACGGGCATACCAAATACCATTTGGGGCCCAGTAAAAGTCTGTCCTGCCATAGTAATAGGCATAGCCTGACCATATAGACCAGAACGCCCTAATTGGACCTTACCAGTTACTATCTCACCCCACTGCCTAGCCGTTTGCATAGGATGCCTAATAGGCTGCCATACTATATCAACCAAAGACTCCGCAGTAGAAACAGGCCTAGTAACTGCTGCCTTAGTTAAAGTATAAGGCATCTTTAATGTCTCTTTACCAAGCCACCCAGCACTCCTAACACCCGTTCCAAATCTAGCCATTTTGGAAGCACCAGCAGCTACCTTAGCAGAAGTAGTAGCAGACCTAGCACCCCAACCAGCCAATGGGATAAGAGACGCGGCATCTAAAGCCGCTAATCCAGCAAAAGTCCCAGCAGCAGTCCAGCCACCTTTAGCTGTAATTGCTTGAACTCTAGAAGGTCTTAAATACTCACCTGGAGCAAAACTCCAAGCAAACTCTTTACCTAATTCCCCTGTAGTAGGTTGTTCAGATAGGACAGCATCCACATATTCATCTTCACTAATAATAGGAGCTTCCTTAGCTTCCTTAACAGACCTATCCACAAATTGATCTCTAGTCTCTGATAAACTAAACTTAGCATCGGCTACCGACTTAGCTATAAAATCGGGCCTAGACATTGTCATTGCATACCCAGGACTTAATTTAGCAACCTCGGTATCATACATAGCTCCAGCTTTAACAGCCAAATCCTGCTTATCAGCTTCTGTGATTCCAGTTGCCAAAGCAGTACTATAAGCCTCCTCAGCCGAAGCCCTAACTCTAGCCTCATCCTCAGGGGAAATACCCTCAGCAGCTAGTACCCTATATTGGGCTCTAATCTCATCCTCATTATAAGTCTTAGTAGGAATATTACCCATAGTAAATACTTCCCTAGGGATATCCTTACGACCTTGTTCAGTTTGTAATCCAGTAGCTAAAAGACCCATCTGGTGTATACCCGAGCCTTTCAAAGCCTCGGACTGTCTTTCCCTAATTGCTTCAACATTACTCCTGGTTAACTCTGGAGTAACTCCATAAGCCCCCCTAGTAGCCCCAATCTCTTTCCTCCACCAAGCACCCAACTTAGAAGGACCTTCTGGTAACTCCCCAGACAATTGAGCCAAAGCAGGACTAACCCCAGAGGGACTTAAATTCCGAACCCCAAATCCCCCTAATGAAATCCCAGCAACCGGACTTATATCCGAAATTTCGGGTTCCAAAGGGACCCTCATAGTAGGTATAGGTCTACCCCCACCAGGAGCTTGGTAAGATGCAGTATCACTACTATCTTCATAAAGTTGGGAGTGCTGGTGAATAGCCTCATCTATAAATACTTGGTATTTATCAAACCTTGGTGTTTCCCCAACGGGGCCACAACTAAGACCCCGTCAACCGCCAGGATCCTGCCCATAAGGGACAGCATACTTTTCCTGGTTATTTATATCACTCCACTTCCAACCAGATCCATCTTTACTAGGAAAAACAAATATACTAACAGGTCTGCCCGTCCTATCCGTCATATTCACCCCACCATGGGCAAGGTGAGGAAATTCAATAAGAACACCCCCGTCATTCCTGGACCTACTAAACCCAACAGAGTGCTCATATAAACTAGTATCCCTACCCTTATAACCCTCAGTCGCCTGAATAGGTATACCCATAACCTTGGTAATCCTAGGGATATCCTCATTAGGAACACGCGTAGGAGAGGCCACGGGTAAGGGTAACGGTTCTGGACTAGGTACAACTTCCTTAGGGCTATTTACTTTGGGAGAAGCCTTTGAGGTACCAGATGTATCTACCTTAGAGGAAGTACTCGGCCTACCAGATACCTCAGTAACAGCTTTGTAAGAAGGCTCAATCCCACCTCCCGCTTTAGGGCTTATACCAGTAAAACCCCAACTTCCCAGACCAGGAGTAAACCCTTTAGATTCTGCAACCTCAGCAGGACTAGCTTCTCCCCACACATCGCCAAACCCAATATTAAACCCACCACCAGGAGTAGGGCTAATTCCTTTAACCTGGGGGAACAAAGCCTGAATCTGCTCAGGAGTAGCCTTTTGCCCATATATACCTTCAACCTGAGGCCAATAACCCGGTAACTGTTGGGCTAACCTATTTGCACCCCATAAAGGCTCAACAGTAGGAAGATCTTCCTCTACCGTATAAGGAACCCCTTCAGGGATAGAAGTAGCTTGTAACTTAGGAGCATCCCCAGAACCTAATAACCTATTACCAGACTCATCCGGGGTAATCCCATAATAACCAACCAAAGACTCTAAGATAGCAGCCTTACCTTGCTCTGCCACCTTTGCATCAACACCAGTAGTATGTACTAACTCCTGTTGCAATTCAGCAAATGTAACTGGGGGCTCTTTACCAAAAGCTTGCCTATAAGCCTCCATAAGGTAATCATATGCCATCAGATTAAATACACTACTACCAGGATCCTTCTGGGCATAGCTCTCAAGTATCCAAGACCGGACCAAAGCTTTATTATTAGCCCCTATACCATGGTAGTTAATATACTGGTCAGCAGCAGCATTAGCAACGACCTGCTTCTCAGCTTCCAAGGCAATAATCTTGCCCGCATCTGCAACTGGATCCAAAACCCCTATCTGCTTATTAATATGCTCCAGGCTCATTTCAATTCCAGTACCCACCCCAGTTACTACCTGGGCCTGTCTAGGAGTCATCCAAGGTGCCATTTGCATGACAGCACCAATAGCATAAGGACTTCTAATACCTGGAGAACTTATTCTATCCAGCCAAGTCTTCTCACTTTCAACACCAGAACGGACAGACATAGGCACAAATAAATCTTTTGAAGCCATACTTAAAGATAAGGGATGGGCCAAGCCCATTTCACCAGGAGTTGCGGACCTCTTTAAATAATTCCTAATATCAGAAGTACGTCCACCCCTACCAGCAAGTAATCCACTATCCAAAACTCTACCAGGTAATCCTGCCCTTAAGCCCTGCCTCGTGGAAAAACCCGTATAAGGGTTATACAAAGATTTGTCTTGAAGAACCTGGGCCCAGGACATTTGGGCACCAGTTAAAGGATTAATAGCGGTTTGGTGCGGTTGGTCAAACCACTTAGAAGAACTAGGTCCTGATGGGACAGTCTCTACACTCGGTATAGGGCCTTGACTCCATTGGTCAATAATACTTGGGTCTGACCAATCTAAAGTCCCATAAGGGACTTCAGGTATTACAGAAGGACCCTGACTCCATTGTTCAATGACACTAGGATCCGACCAATCCAAAGTACCGTGAGGTACCTCGGGCATGGAGTATCCACCCATATCTGCATCTGGTATATCAATTGAGGCAGGCCTAGTATCATAGGAACCAGACAACTCTGCCCAATCTACATAATCTAATTCTTGATCCAATTAAATAAAACCACCCATTTTTTAAATTACCAATACGGATAAGAAAAAAGGGAGACCGAGAACAAACCCGACCTCCCTTCTTCTTATTTTGCAGTTCAACGCTGCCCACGGACCGGTCCGTTTTTATTAAACTCTAACCCTGTCCGCCAATCCAGGCGACTGCGCCGAGCAGGATGACAGCTACGAACACATACGGGAGAACATCCACTAACGCAGATAGTCCCGCAGGAGTTGCCGTCGGTAGTGCATTAATGGTAGTAAGTATGGTCGGTATCAAAGATACGCCAACTACTATACTAATCATAATGCCGATCAGTACTGCGACTAACACATTGAGAAACCTCCCTTTAATTATCGCAACTCTATAAACTCCCTGCTCAGGAGTATTATAGCCTAACCGTAAGAGCGACCAGGACCTCCCCAATGAGAGATCCCAGTGCCCGGACTAGCAAATAAAATTAAATTCTGAATCCACGTCTAGACCCCCGGAACCTATCCAGGCCTTCCCTTCTAACCTGATTCATCCAACCAGGTAGACTATAACCACCATAGCCCCTTCGGCGGCCCAAACCAAACCCAAAACCACCAGATCCCCCAGTTATGTACCCAGGTGTATTAAAACCACTACCATAACCCAGCCCTCTACCAGTCTTTGGCCCTAAACCCCTTGGTCCTGTTCTGTCTCCTAATGGCATAATAAAACAACCTTCCTCTTAAAATTTCCAAATAAAATAAGTGGGGTGCCCTTTCAGTCCAATGACCCAACCCATCAGAGAAGATAAACTCAAAATGGACCTACTTGCCAGTCTCCTTCCGGCTACTAGCTGGGCTGATTGATAACCAGCAAGACAAAACTTACCGCCGGGTTACCCAAGGCAGTGCCCACGCCGAAATAATTTGGTACCCAATCTCCAAGTACCAACTGCCCACACTCCGAAATAAATTAAGCGTGAGCGGGTGACGAAAAACACCACCCGCTCAAAGAAACTGGGATAGACTCACACATCAAACCTCCCCGTCATATTTTGAAAGACTATCCCTGTCCTTCCCAAAATAACCAAAAACCGAGGTTTATTTGTACGTCCCCGGCTCTCTTGTGTATATTATAACATATCCTCGCCCAAAAATCAATATTATCATTATAAAAACAAAAACGGAACGGACCCAATAGTAATAAAAGGTATATATGCGGAAACATTTTAATAATATAAATTGGAAACACATATTAATAAACGGGTTGGGTATGGCTAACCATGGCAATTTTTTTCCACCGGTCGTTCCGACCTTTCCCCCTCTCTTTCCTGTCGCTAATCCTGCTAGTCGGGCCCGTTACAAACCCACTATATTATAACCCCCTCCCCCCCCACCCCC
>Ga0180433_10000231_pt1 | contig 99312 bp, 120 predicted proteins | sample SS_ome_8_FD_132980 | JGI IMG/M metagenome (GOLD analysis project Ga0180433, IMG submission 132980) | Hypersaline lake sediment archaeal communities from the Salton Sea, California, USA - SS_1_D_1 metaG | ecosystem: Environmental > Aquatic > Non-marine Saline and Alkaline > Hypersaline >... | reverse complement strand
GTTAGGCGTCGTTTGAAATCTGGTGGTTCTGGTAATCCGGAGTTATATCTGTCTGCTGATTCTGTGGTGCGTGCGAGATTCACCGCAGACCAGGACGGCAATGTAACTGAGACTTACACTAATATGGCTACAATTGTATAAGGTGGTATTCCTATGAAGTACGCTTTTCAAAAGTTCAATGGAGAGGTATGCGGTGTAGCTGATGAAGCTACGACCGACCAGTATCCTGTGGAACGGTATCACCTTGACGTGCATTTTGAGGATGAAGCCTATCTTGTGGCCATTCCTCAAAAGTACCGAAAGGTAGCCGAAAACGTCCAGATTGGTGTTGACGGCGAGAGTAACCCCATCTACGGCGATAAAGTTGTCGAAATGTCGCAGGCTGAAAAGGACGCCGTTGACGCGGCGCTCCTGAGTGCGTCCCAGGCGGCTCAAACGGTTATCGTTGAACAAGCTGTGTGTGAGTATATCGAAGAACATTTTACACCACAGAAACAACGTACGTTTGGTCACATGCTGAGCAAGGCTCAGTCCGATGGCGATAAACCCAATCGCATCGCGCATATGGAGATCTTGTGGGCCTGGATGGACTCCGTTGTTGACTATGGGATTTCTCTTGAATCACAGATCGAGGCTGCCGAGAGCGTAGCCGCCGTGGAGGCGATCGTTCCTGATTTCTCAACGTATGACACGTCATTCGGAACAGGCAGTCCTGCTCCTGAGAACGTTTCAATATTCAGCGCAAAGGCCATAACGGACTAGACTAATCGTTATCCGTAGGTATGGTGTAGGCAGAAACGCCCATTTACAAGGAGAAGATAATGGCAGATATTCCTCAGAGCAAAGTCGATCCTGGCACTTCGAAGGCCGGACCCGAAGGTATCGTTGATGACAACGCTTCTCACGAGCGTCAGGATGAGACGGTGCTTGAGGGAGCCGCGAAGGAAAGCTTCATCACGAAGACCGAAGACAAGCTCAAGAAAGACCACCCTGATTGGGCCGAGGACAAAGTGAAGTCCCTGGCCAAGGCGGCCGCTCAGAAAGCGTTCGCGAATCCAGCCAGTGGCAAAGGCAACGAAGAAAACGACGAGGTGATTCAACCGGCCAGTGACATGACCGGCGCGAAAGCCTAATCGTTCGCAGGGACGAAGGACGTTTCTGCAAATATAGAACTTTTTCAAACGAACTTTTTTACAGAAGGAGACTATCGTGGCCGCACCTTTCAATCCAACTACGGTGCCTGCATCGATCTCTGGCAGTACCAACCCAGACATCCACTACTACGGTGGCGAGCTGTTCTGCATGCTCGACTTCCTCGAACAGCGGATGGAGGATGATACTCCAGGTTCTTATGCAGCCCAGGCAGCAGCTCTTGTTGCTCTCGGAGTTCCAGTCACAGAAGCGACCATCCTTGCCGTTGATAAGGTCGAAACGCTTCGTGATGGCATTGAGATCGTAAGAGCGCTCAATGTAGCCTGGTCGTAATACCAGACTGAAATAAGCCCGTCATAACCACCGGCCTAGACAAGGGCCGGTGGTTTCGTTATGGTGGCATCGTCGATGGAAGAAAGGAGAACGCCGTGCGATCTGGACCAACCACCATGGAGATGCCTGCGGGTGTCGCTTTTCCCACGTACAACAAGAACCTCGATATGGCGAAGGCCCAGCCTACGAAAGGCAAGGTGCTGCTGCTTCGCGGAGTCCACATCACAACCAGCGAGCTGTACGTCCCGGCCGAGATGACCAACATGGACAATTTCGGTATCGGGAAGATCCTTGCGGTAGGTCCTCCGGAGCTGACGCCTTTAGGCGAGCCTGTGGATCTGAAGCTAGAACCTGAAATGATCGTGTTATTCCTGCAGCACGACTGCCAGCGCCACACATTCATGCTGTCGGACTGCAGACGCCTGATGATTTGCGAGCAGCGGTATGTGTTGGGCGAGCTTCAGCAGCAGGATGTGCTTGCTAAGTCTGAGCGGACTTTCTAATCTGGTGCAGTTTCATACTTTTCTGGCAGTTCAGAAAACTTGGTGAGGGAGGCGGCCGTCGAGATGACGGCCGTTTTTCTATTGCCACGAGTTCGTGCCGCCACTATATTAGGCCAAACATTTTCGAGGAATAGGAGAACAGTCATGGCCGATCTAAGTAAAAAATATGTGATGGAAACCTTCAAGGGGAAGGGCGTCAACCTGGCTCTGCCAACGGTGGCGGACATAGATATCTACGATATAGCCCACTCTTTGGCCTATACCTACAGATACGGCGGTCATGCCGACCCCGGTATCAGTGTAGCGGAGCATTCAATCGCTGCCGAGTTTTATGCACATCATATCCTCGGTGTCAAGGACCCGATTACTCGAATGGCTGTTTTCATGCACGATGCCCATGAGGCGTATTGGGGTGACCAGATCCGCCCGTGGAAACAGGTGGCTGAAGAACTTGCTCCGGAACTCAAGGAACAAGAGAAATTTCTCATCAAGATAGTCGAGAGTTACATCCATCCGCTGTTCCCATCTCTCATGACTCCGGAGACCCGTAACATTGTCAAGAAAGTAGATCTCGTGATGATGGCGATCGAAGCTCATGTCGCACTTCCTTCCAAAGGCGAGCATTGGTCTGCTATCAAGATGTCACAGGATGAGATCCGGGGAGAGATCAACAAAATGCTCGAAGACGGATTCTACAGATTTCCAATGTGCCTGGAGCCGAAGCAGTCCAGTCAGAAATTCGTCAATCGATTTCAGACACTTTTGAAGGAATGTTATCAGATACCGGAGTTCGTATTCCGTGAAAGCGCATTCAGCACAAGCAGCTAATTGCACCACACAGGATCATCTCCTGTGGTGGTTCATGAACGGCGACAAGACCGCTCCTGGTCGGTTCGCGTTCATGGTGTGTTTCGAGCATGAGATGGGTAAAGATCTCGAAGACATCCACACCTTTAGCCAAAGTCCCATCAGGCATTGGCTTCGAGATCCTCTGTGGAGGGACTGGTTGATCAATCAGCTTGCTACGTCCTGGCATCCTAAAGCATTCACAGACTACACAATCAAACGACTTGGCGAGATCCCACAATCACATGCGTGGGAGGTCGCCCACACACTTTATGGCTGGCGTACCCTGGCGCGACTGTGGCCGGGCCAGGTACAACCCTTCCCTGCGGATTGGGAAGCGTACTACCAGCATCTATGCAATCGCTTCAGAAGGAGTTAGTCACAGTGACAAAGAAACAGCGATTCAAGAAACTCAAGAAAAAGGTCATCGATGAGAGCGGTCTCAGCATCCGGGAACTCGCAGAGCAATCCGGCGTCTGCAGAGGCAAACTCGCCCGCTGGCTGAACGGCGAGGGCGTTGCCGGTATTGCCGATGCAGTAAAGCTCGCTGAGTTCCTTGGGTATGAGTACGTGGAGGACATGTTTGTTTAGGCACATCAAGATCCATGCAGAGATCAATGAGCGTGTACGATTCTACGTTGCCGGTGGTCGGCGCAAGAAATACACGGGCCGTGTCAGAGGCGTTCAGGTTTTCCTGCAGGAACACGGCAAGGATCAGATCAGCAGAGAGGTCTTTTACTACGTCGAGACCAGCGGCGATAAACGCCATACTACCGTTTGTGAAGATAGCCTGGTAGCAGTCTGGTCAGAGCCTAACAGGCGATGGGAGAACATCAGGCATGACGGACGCTGATAAACTTCAGAGAACCATCGACAAGCAGGCTGAGCTGATCAAAAATCTTGAAACAAGATACAAGGCAGAAAGGGATAGAACATAATGGCCGAACTGGAACGTCTTCCTAACGATGAGGACAAACAGGAAGAGATCAATCAGCAGCTCGAAGATAAGGAGCTGACAGCACTTGGAATGCCAGATGATCATCACAAGGTTTTTGAACTCATCAATAATGCTGAGTTCATGCTGGCTTCATATGTTGAGGATCGCCCTCATCTGGCACCTAGTTCTCAGAAGAACTGGATCTCAAAGAAGAAGGTGTGGAGATGGGACCCGAAATTCAATCAATGGGTCTCGGTTCCATTTTCTCTCAGCATCGACGCTTGCCGTTTGTTCGAAGCAGCTTTCTTTGAGCATGGTCTTCAGAACATGTACGTGAAGGCCATCATGCAGCTTCTCAAAAAGGCCATCATCGCTGATGAGTCTGATGACGATGAGGAGACATGCAACAACCACTTTTTCTACAACATCGCTGTGATGATGAACGCTCAGGCTGTCACCCGTGTCATAGCAGGCGGTCATATCATGCAGATGCGTGAGAAGGAATTCGAAGAGGGGATGTCAGAAATCATCAAGTTCTGATGTGGTGAGCTTCATGAGAGAGGCGTGTGCCTTTGAAAGGCACATTCAATAGGAGCTGAAATAAACGTAACTTGTTTGAATACAATAACTTACAAAGCATCACCATTCTGGTGATGTGTCACGAGGAGACCGTTATGACAGAAATGCCGATACCAGAGCCTGTGAGAGGAGATCCTAACGCTGATATCGTGGTAGGAGATGTGGGAGCTGAGAAGGAAATACGAACGCTATCAGAAGATCAACTACAGGAGCTGAAAACCTTCAATAAGAACGCTCTACAGAAAGAGGCTGATGAGAGCGCATTCGTGATACTGGAGATGGATCGTGAAACAGGGCAACAACGCCTCATAGCGATACCGTCATATCACACACCAGCATTCGGACCTCCTGTGGTGAAGAACATCAAGGCTTCTATGGGGGAAGAGGCATTCAAGGATTTCCAATCAGCTCGTGAGGCTGCCGAGTACGCTGAGGTGGCAGGAGCGAAGGTGTTCTATGCTGAGCCTGAGCGGGTACACCCTGCTGGTGGACATGTGTGGGCGTTGAAGGATGACGAAGATCCGTTCGACGAGGATGCTGGTGATGTCATGTGGGCGGTCCCGTACGAGGATATCTCTCAGGAGGATCGTGATTGGAAGACGCCTGCTACGTTGTTGTGGGTGCAGGAGTTCATGCCCAACAGCACAGTACCTCTCTTCAGACAGATCCGTGATGATGACGGCAATCGTGTGTACCACAGCCAGGCTATCATGTTCTCATCAAAGGAGTTTGCTGAGAGCTGGGTGAAGGAGCGTGGTATCGAAGATTACGCCTACGCTATCATGGAGTTCAAGGATGTGGTGATCGGTGAGAACTCCATTCAAGAGATCCTCAAGATAGAAGAGGAAGAACACCAGCAGCGTATCGAGCATTTCGAAGCTCTCAGGAAAGCCGGTGCCATCGTTGATACAGATGAACCCGCCGACGAGGAATAACGACATGGCTAAGAAAAAAGATCGGATCAAGAAACTGATTGATGAGCTTGAGGATGCTGAAGCTGATGAAGCTGAAGCTGCAAGCAAGGCCGCTCTCATAAGGGAGGAGCTTTCTGACCTCGGTATCGATGATCCTGACAGTTATGACGTGGAGAACGACTGATGCCTTTGAGAAGGTCGGTTTTTCGATGATTACTTTGGAAGGAAATAATGGCGCATACTGCTGATGTGATACTTGCGTTACCGACGAGTCTTGAAGTCAAGATGCTGGTGAAAGATGATATCTTGCAAAATGATAGTTCTTTTGGGGTATCTTCGAGCTGGGATCTAAGTCGAGAAAGTAAATTCGGATATCGGGGTGTCCGCCTTACTGCGGAGTCTTCAAAACCCGGTTGTGCCCTGCGCGGTGTTCGGGGTACGCTGATTATACTCAAGGATCAGATCGAAGCGCACATCAAGGATCTCGGTCGTGCTATCGCTGAAATAGAAAAGGAAGAAAGTAATGACAGAACTTGAAATAGCGCAGTTCAAACTGCAGTTCTACGAAGCAGAATCAGAACGTCTTGCCGGCAAGCTGTTGAGTATCTCCAGCGCCAAGCGCGGCAAGAAACGTCGTTGCATGGAATCACGCATCGCCTGGGAAGCGTTGATGGAATCCAAGGAGCGACGACAGGATTTCCTCAAACAGGTTGAGGAGATGGAACAAGTCGAAACAGCGATGGTCCCATAGGAGCTGTCATGGGGATGTACGAGCGATTCGTGGAGTTCTACAACAATCACCCGGAGGTGTATGTGAAGCTCCGTGAAATGGCGCTCGGTCTCAAGAGGCGTGGTCATACCAAATGGGGAATCAGGAATTTGTGGGAGGTTCTCAGGTGGCAGCACAGCATGTCGTATGACGGCAAGTACAAACTGCCCGACCACTTCCCTGCGTTCTATGCGAGGATGTTGATGCTTCACGAACCTGAGCTGAGAGGGTTCTTTTCGGTGAAGCATTCTGCGATCGCAGAGAGACACATTCCACAACCAGGTACGACGATTCACATGCCGCCACCTCCTGATGGCGTTCATCAATTATAGACTCGGCATGGCGTGACGCGGCAAGACTTGGATATGCCGGGTAGGGCGGGGTGAGGCCGGGCCGGGCTAGGCATGGAAAGGCGCGGCATTGATACATAATCGGACCACTGATAAGGTGGTCCGATTATTTTTGTGAAGGGAGAACGTCATGACTGATGAACGAGATCCTTTAGTGTACCCGGCGAAGGGTGATGTTATCAAACTGCAGAGATATGCGTCTTGGGATATCGTAAAGGTGACATCGTTGAACCCTTGTCGAGGGTGTCAGGTAGAAGTTACGTTGGAGAAGCAAGTTTCCAGAGACATCAAATATGGCGGTTTGGATACATACCGAGGTAAAGGTCTTACGTTGTGGCAATGGCGTGCTCTGGTAGCTGGTGGAACAGTTGTCAGGCGAGGTGACACATGAACGGCGTTATTGCCAGATTCACATTACAGGATACAATCGACGACCTGACGCGGGCTGCCAAGTTTACGGAAGCTCGATACGGTAGTTACGTGGCAGCATCTTTATGGATGAGCGTAGAACGGTGCAAAATATTGTTAGAGAAGGAGAATGAGATGGGTGAGGAGACTAAGGCTGATGCGGCTCTGAACGTTCCTTTTGAAAGCCGTTATACCGGAATGTCTGAAGAACAGGTGAAAGATCTCGTCGATAAACCATTTATTGAAGGATGCGAGTGTAATTCTGCAGAATATCTTGACGAGATGTTTACGGTTGGTTATGTCAAACATGATGGCTCGATCAGGACACTTAGACTGATTGACAAAGAGGGGGAAATGCATCCTAGTACACCTCTTTTCAGGACTAAAGAAAATGCTCAGTGGTATATCGACAACTGCGCTCGGCATAACGATGACATGCGAATTATTTCGTTGTACCACATGCATTACGGCGGTAAGTACCGTAATCCACCGGAGAATAAATTGCAGGGTGCCTGATTTGGAGTATGTCAGGTTTTTCCGATGACTTACGTTGGTCAATTTTTGGAATAGGGGATAGTCCAGATGGCAAAACAAACTGTCAAGAAGTACACGATACTCAAGACGTTCAAGAACGGAACTAAAGGGTATTATTACTCGAAGGGTGAGACCTCGAAGGGGAAGATTCTATTTGGGTGGACGACCGATGATGACACGCAGGATGCCCAGGTGTTCACGGACATCGAGGAAGTCAACAAGATCATCGAGGTTGTGAAGGCCCGTAACCCGGAAGCGAACGTAAAAGCTGTATCTGCTTAGAGTCCGACAACCATCTTGACAAACAACAAACCAGTGGTATGATCTCGTGTCACTGGTTTTTATTTTCGAATAGGAGAACATCAATGCGAGTAGCTATCTGGCAGGTGAAGGATGTCCGTAAATACGGTGTTGGCTTGGTAATCGCCAACGTTGTTGCGGAGACACCGACAACACTTTCTCTGGACATGGGAAAGAAGATCAGAAAGAAGAGTCGCTTTCACAGGATTCACAGGGTTCCCAAGGAAGAGATTCTCTTTGTCTTAGAACCGGGTGACTCTTGTGAGCTTCCGGAACTCGATGTTCAGATTCCTTTCAAAAAGTTGAAGAAGAGATGCAGATTGTCGAGGTATGCTCATCATGCCATGATCTATTTTATTGCTTCCGATATTGCAATCGTAGGGGGTACTGTTCATTTTGCGGGTGCTGCGCCTTGTCGTAAAAAAACGGGTCGTAGTTATTATAGGGTACATGATGTGATGGTCTGTAATAACCCCCGCACAAATGGGACTATCCCTGTACTCAACGACGAATAGGAGAACGAACATGCAGAACCCACAAACAATGCAGGCTAAACTTGGTGCGTTACCACAAGACCGTGTACGGGCGAAGATCCGTACGTACGACGTGCGAGAAGAGGAGATCGATCTTTACGATGAGAAGAATATGCGTCCTGCGATGAGGGCGTTGCAGGGGGTACTGTCACCGTTGCAGATACTCGCTGAAAGAGTTGTTCGGTGTATTGCGTGGGATCATTCTTCTAGTCCTTCTATCCCTGAGCTGTCTACAGCCGTCACAGAGATTCGTGAGATCACTAACAAGGCGCTTTCTGGTCTTATCGAGGAACAAGAGTTGTTACGAAGAGAGTCTGATCACACAGTACCACCGTCAGCCTGGTTGGTGATGCTTGTGCAGACTCTCAAGAGTGGGGAACAAAAGACGTTCTTCGCCAATATCTCTCACGGGCGTGATCATGGTGGCATCGAATGGGAAGAACATTGGAGGCATGCTACACCGTTTGATTCCTACAGGAGGGCCGGTAGCTTGATGGCTCGTGTGAACAACGATATCGATGATGGTAAGTTCGAGCTGTTGAATGATGACATCGTGGATGTTGTTGCTTGTACTGTCGAAGTCCATTTCAGCGATACCATTCTTCGGCCGAAGAATGCTACTGTGAATTTTGTGATTGCCAGAACGTTGAAAGATGCTGAGCCGGTGCTGAAGAAACCCGTGTATCTAAAACTGATGTATGATGAAAATGACAAATGGGTTGAACATTGGGTTGAAGCATCGTTGTTTGATAAAATTGAGGATGCTGTGCACACCAGAGATCGATGGAGATTCAAGTCAGAAGGTTGTGGAGTTTCTTATCACGTCATGATGGTTGCTGTGGACAAAGAGAATGAGATCCTTGGTCCTCCTACTAAGATGCTTCCTTTGGAGGGTGTTCCTATGGAAGATGACGGGCGTGCAATCTCTGATGCTAATCGAGTTGCTGTAGCTACAAAGCTCCCCGAACGCCTGTACGTGGTACGGCGTCTGCATGAAGACAAGATCGATTATTATGTGTCTACGATACATCCGAAAGGTGCTCATCCTACGTACAATTGGAGCGAACATCTGGACAAGGCCACAAGATTCTCCGACGCAAACGACGCCCATGATGTCGTCATGTCATGGCGGGAAAAACATCCGAGTTCAACAGCGTTAGTGCTTACGGTAGATGTTGAATACGCCAGGAAGTACAAGGATCATCCTCTTGGCGGTCGCCCATTCGATGTCGATCGAGTTGCTGCAGCCACATGTGGCGAGCCTGTGCCGCCTAAGAAGACATCGGCTGAAGCTCTACAGGCAATGAGTGTTGATGGCAAGGGGTACATGCACAGTGGATTCATCCTGCAGATACAGGACACCGAACAAGAACGCATCGGGTATTACTCTGATGACGATCTGTTCGCAGACTGGAAGGATGCGAAGATCTTTGCGTTTGATGAGGCTCAATATGAGATGCTTCGACAGATCCAGGATAACTCCAGGCGCATGTACCAGATCCTTGATATCCAAGTGCTCTCACCAGAGAAATCCGATATGCCTCCTGCTAAAGACAAGTAACTGACGCGAACCTTGACCACATCAGCTCCCACGGTATCATCGCCGTGGGAGTTTTTTGTTTTGAACAAGGAGAACACATGCCAGAAAGACCAGCACCACCTTCGATAGAAGAATGGCCACCAGGTGTAACAGCATATGAGTGGATGGGTGACAAGTGGGTTCAGCGTAATTGGGGTCCGGGCCATATCGTTGCGGCTGGAGCTGCCGGTAAAGAGTTTGTGACCAAGGATAACGTTGGAGGCCCGCGCAAGGCCGTGGTCAAGTCAGCCAAGAAGAAAGTAGCTAAGAAGAAAGTAGCTAAGAAGAAAGTAGCTAAGAAAAAGGTCGGCAAAAAGAAGGTCGGCAAGAAGAAACGCTAGGCGACCTATTGACAGATCATCAAAGCGTGGTACGATCCCGTGCCACGCTTTTTCATTGCATAGGAGAACAAATGAACAACAAAGCTGAATGCGGTGATCCGATGAACCCCGCTCACTACAAGGATCTGGTCCATGATCCGCTTACGGTAATGGATGAGTTTGGCCACTCTATGTCATTCTCTATCGGCAATGTGCTCAAGTACGTGATGCGGGCTGAGAAGAAGAACGGTATTGAGGATTACAAAAAGGCTCGCTGGTATCTCAATTGGATTATTGCCACTAAGAGCGGGATGTCCTGTACCGATGCTATCGCGTACGCACGTATCCCGCATCCTGGAGACGTAAAAGGAGAACAATCATGACCACGTTGATAGTCGTAGAACCGGACTTCGAGTTGATGACAGATCCGGAAGTCTTTCCGTACTACATGAGGCTGTTAGAGAAAGCCGGGAGGACTTGCTACAAATCAGAAAAAGCTATGCATGAAGATTCCGCTGACGACTTCATAAGGAAGATCATCAAGAGCGGGCACGAATCTGTGATCGAGCATTGTGTCATCACAGGACGTTTTGTCGGTGATCGCACAATGTCACATCAACTCGTACGGCACCGTATATCAGCTTTTTCACAAGAGTCACAGCGCTATTGTGATTACGGCAAAGTTCAGGCTATGAAGATCATAGCGCCGCCGGATACCAGGCTTCTACCAGGTAAGTACGAGCGGCATGATGACAAGCGGATTTATTTTACTAAGCAAACAGGCGAGGGTCCGTTCCTGCTGGATAAATTTGTGGCAGATGAAGGTTGGCTGATTCAAGAGATCGCAACAGCAAACGCATTTCTTGGCATCAATTTCGATGCTTACTGGACATACCTGTGGTTGCGTAATCATGGTTTGAAACCAGAAGATGCACGCCTGGTGTTACCGGGGGCATCGAAGACGGAAGTAGTTACGACGTTCAATCTGCGGATGTGGAGGCACGTATTCAAGGAGCGTGCTTTGAACCCGAAAGCGCAGTGGCAGATCAAAGGGATTGCACGGAAAGCTCTGAAGATCATGCATGGGTATCTGCCGGTAATCTTTGGAGATCTATACGAGCAGCTTTAGGAGAACATCGATGGCTAGAGTTTACTGTGATGTGGATTACACCGAGGATGAAGACGGTAAACCAATGGTGATGGTTACATGTCAGGAGTGTGGGCATTTCACAGAGAGTTATGGACACGGACCCGCCAGTGTGAGACGATGCCTGGCGCTCCTGCGGGAGGAATGCCCTGAAGGCAAAAAGAACTTCTATGTGGCCGCCGAGGATCAGGATGATGATTATGCAGATGGGGTAGACATCTATGACTGATCTGTGTAACAAGAGTATCCACACGTTCTACGTGATCAAGGAAATCGATTCTGACAAGTACGTCATGAACGAACATGGTCGTGTAGAGGGGCTATCTGAAGCCAGACTGTTTTCCACTACCAAGGATGCTTTTATGTGGATACGTTGGTACAAAGGTATCAGTAATTTTGCCAAAGAGCATGCTGCCGCACTCAGGGTTTACAAGGTTCAGTTGAGTCGGGAGATGAATCCTCTTGAAGAGAAGGATCACCTTACATCGTAATCACTGTAATCGCGTTCCGGAGGAAGTCGGGTACTATCTTCTTGAACGGGCGGCTCAAGCTCCTACGATTGTTTTTGTACGACGTAAATTCAAAATGATAAACGGTGAGTTTTCGGCGTTCTTTCACGGATCGACATCTGCTGTGAGGGTGAAACACATCAAAGGTTTTTGGACAGGGCCTTTACCGATGTACGATCTAGGAGAAATACTGAATGGGTATCAGAGTCAAGAAGCCTAAGAATTTTCTACGAATGGTTCATGGCAGCAGTGAGATTCTGCGACAACCCTGCAGAAGATGGTCGCTGAAAGTCATGAATCGGAAGGAGCTGAAACAGCTCATAAATGACATGTTTTGGTTCCTCAATGGCAAGGGCCTGGGCTTGGCTGCACCACAGATCGGCGTCCCATTACAGATCTGTGTCATAGCATGTCCTGAGAGGGTCGCGTTAGTGAATCCTAAGATTGTGGAAGCACACGGAAAAAGTTTGGATAAAGAAGGCTGTCTTTCATTTCCTGGCAAAAAAGTACAGATTGAGCGTGCAAATATCGTTACAATTGTGTATGAGAGCCCTTTTACAGGAAATGAAGTACGGCGGACATTCAAAGGGTTGGAGGCACGATGTGTCCAGCACGAGCTGGACCATTTGAACGGAAAGACGATACTCGATCATGATGCCGGTAATGGAAATAACCAGGCGACGGGCGGAGAGGATGATGCATGACAGCAACAGTCATCCTCGTTGTTACCGTTGTGGCCTACCGGCTACTTTCGATTTCAGGTATGGTGCGTACCACTGCAGTGTATGTGGACAGCTCACGATAACAGGTGAGGAAGGTGCGCATCGCATAGGTTATAAAAATGGAGAACAGAATGGAGCTGAAGATTCAGAACGACTACCAGGCACCGGGTGTGAGCACTGCGGAGAGAGTGGCTCATCCGAAGATTGCGAAGGTGATTCGTAAAGCTGTCAAACGATTCATGAAATCGTTCGATGGCAATTACAGGATCACGGGAATACGTCTCGGTAAGCTGGCCTACGAGCGCTACCGTAAGGCGACAGATGGACAGCCTGAAAGTTTGGTGCTTGCTCCAGCGAATCGTCTATTTGACGGTGACACACATTTCTTCAGAGTGAAGATCGGTCTGGAATCCAAGACTCTTGAGGTTAGGGCTATTCGATCTGAAGCTCTTGATGACCATGATATGGTGATTCATGCCGAGGGTGAGAAACCGGCTGAAGAACCGTCCGATTCTGACGAGGGTGCCCCCACGTCAGACGAGAGCTGAGCAGCCCGATCAGCTCATCAAAAAGCCCTCCAGTGTAGGAGGGCTTTTTGGTTGACACGATTTCATGTCGGTAATAGGATACTTGCATTCGGCGCAATAGCTCAGTCTGGGAGAGCGCCTGGGCGTCAGGACCTATGCATGCTACGGGAATGACAGATGCCTGGGAGGTCGAGGGTTCGAATCCTTCTTGCGCCGTTTATTTTTATTTTTAGAAGGGAGGATAAGTAATATGACGCAGCGCTTGCCGCATAATTGTGCGGCCATGAATTGTCGGAAGGAAATTCCAGCTCGGTATCTCATGTGCAGGGACCATTGGTACAAAGTCCCTCTCGCCATAAAGAACGAAGTCACTGCCGCCTATCAAAACTGTAGTACCGAAGACCCGGAATATCGGTACGCTGTCGTCAGAGCCAGACATGCTATCGCTATGAAAGAGGGCCTGTTGACTTTAGAGCAGGTACGTGAGAAAGAAGCCAAGATCAAGAAAAAGCTGTTTCCTGATCAACGTAAGGAACGCCAGCACGGATTTTCAGAACTCCAGTATAAGGTGCTTTGTTACCTGTACGATCAGTTCCACAGTCAAGTGACACTCGGCATGTCCTATCAGGATCTCGCCAACCGATTACAGGCATGGACAAAAACAACCGAGCATGCCTGTCAGTACCTGCTGGAACGCGGATATCTGGAGACATGTGAATTTGGCCGTGTTCGTATGACTCAAACCGGCAGCAAACTAACGTACGGCCTGCAACAGAAGGAGAAGACCGGGCGGCTTGTGCTGAACGGATAAAGGAGAACGTCGTGGTAGATGAAATTGCAACACTCGATGCAGAAACTGCTAGGCAAGAGGTTCTTGCTTATATTGAAGAACAGGGTGATTTTGGTGCGACCGACATCGAGATCGAAGCAGCTCTTGCGTTTAGAAACCTGACAGGTCGTGTACGCCAGCATCGTCTTGATCTGGTGAGGATGGGCGACATCTTTGACAGCGGTCAGAGACGTGTCTCAGCAGGATCTCGTAAGGTCGCCAAGGTGTGGAGATGCGGTACGGCAGAGGAACGTAAGAAGGCTGCTAAGAGCCGCAAATACTGGCCATTGAAACCGAAGCAGCGCATCCAGAAAGTCATTGGTGACATGGAAGCGTACAAGGAGCAGTACCTTCGAGAAAAAGATTCTCGCTCGGAAGTCAATAGCTGTGTGTATGTGGACGCGGCCGATCTCGGCAGGTGGATTTCGATATTGAAAACGGGAATAGACCCTGTAAAGTCTGCCTGAGCCTTGTTCATTCGTTTGAATGAGCATACAGGAAACCGCAACAAGGAGGAGGTTGCGGTTTTCTTTTGGCTTGCTAGACTGTACGTGCTCATGACGTTCTCCTATGCGCTTGAGTAAGAACCGAGGTGCCCGCCCTTTCTTAGCCAGGGGCGGGTTTCCTTTTTCAATTGACACGATTTCATACCGGGATAGTATATGCGCCGAAGGAGAACGGGATGTCGGAGTGGATCAATACTCAGGGCCTAGATGACTCACCTTGTCAACGGAGGATCAATCTAAAGAATGAACTCAAGGACCGGATTGACCAGAGTAAGAACGAGAAAAGCGAAAAGCAGGTGGGCGTACAAATTAGACCAACCTGTGATAGCATACGCAGCCGTTTTCGACGGCCTCCAAACGTTCTGGCTTCGCAACGAAGACTTTGTGAACGACATCATTCTTGTGAACTTCCGTCACAGCCCTCGGATGCTTGTGAGGGAATTCGAGAATTGGACTGCCCTTTTGGAGGCCAACAGAAGGCTCTACAAAAAAATGACGATGAAGAAAGGTTGGCAGGTAACATGGCTGGAGAGGCTGAGAAAACTGCATTCAATTACAGTCTGACCGAACGTGGGTGGCTGGCTGTCAATAACTTGTTGAAGAATGACGATTTCAAGACGCCTCGTCACAAGCTTGCCTTCATCAGAACCACCATGTCACAGTACACGGTGTTTTTCGGCAATCGGCCTGACTTTGTGATCTGCGGATCTGAGCTGTGGGAAGATCTCATCTTTGCGTGGCGTGAGGAGCAGCGTGAGTTGTTCGACCTCAAAGAAGCCACTCCTGTCATGTCGGGCTTGCCGCAGGTTCTTACGATACCGGAACCGGTTGCCATTGTTGACGGTATTGTTCTCGTGAGGGATTCTGAAGTCGAGGGTATGGACTACTACCTGGCATCGACGACAGAGTTCCAACGGGTATATTTCGGACGAGATAATACGCACGTTATCGATGTAGAAACAGCCGAGCTATCCAAGGTGTGTGATTACACCATGAAGTCCTTTCCTGATTTCACCGTACGTGTTTTTGAAGACATCAGCAAAGAGGCGTTGTACTGGCTAATGCTGCGCATTATTCGCAAGTTACAAGGAGAACAAAATGGCGTTGACGAACATTGATAGGATCATCATTCAAGAGATCGGTGACGACCTTGGTGATGATGCTATTATCGTCCGTGCTGAGACGGCGTTCAGAAGTGCTGCAAACACGACATGGACGGATGACAAAACAACGATCTGGAAGTCGGCTATCATGGCCCTGTTTCTATCGTACGGTCCAGGGACAGATGAATTTGAGCTAATCCAGAAGGAGCTGCAGATGTTGACGCTGGTCAACCATATGTTCAGCACCGGAAAACCGATTGAGGTCGGTATGATGCTTGAGGATGGATTTGAGCCCCTCGGTCTGTGGCCGCTTTTTGAAAAGGTGTGGAAGGAGAAACATGGCGACTCTGAAGGCGAGGGGACGCAATGCCCCGGTCTACAAGTTTGAAGCTGCCGTCACAAACGTTGTTGATGGTGACACGATCGACTGCTGTATCGATCAGGGTTTCTACAATACAACCACTCAGCGTATCCGTATCAACGGGATTCAGTGCGCTGAGAAGCGTCCCCGAACAGGCACTCCTGAGCATCGCGAGGCTGAGAAGGAGATGGCGGCGATCGCCGAGGAGTACGTACGGGACACCATAGCTGCAACCGGCACGAGAGTGTGGCTGAAGACTTACAAGGGAGATTCTTTCGGACGTTGGCTAGCTGATGTCTATCTGTCTGCAGCAACGACCATCACGCTCTCGTCGATATTATTGAAAGAAGGTCTGGCGGTTTCGTACAAGCATCGTCATGATGTGAACTGGATTGAAATGCTGGCAACATGGAAGAACAAACACAAACAAGCATGATGTGTATTTTCAGGGGCGGACCTATTGACGGGCATCGGGAGATCCGCAATAAGGCACCTAGAAGAATTTTCGTTGCTTATGGTCCGAGCGTCGATGACCTTGAACCGATATTCTTCTTGCACAACAGCAAGAGGGACTTCAAACGTGCTGACTACGGAGAGGCAATGGTCATGCACGTCTATTCGCATACCGTGAGCAATGAAGGAGTCGCTTACTACAAACATTCGCAAGTCGTTTGATGGAGAGAGTTCGATGGATGAAAGTATCAGACCTGTTCTCGATGAGCACCCCATAGAGGCGATCGTGCAATACCTCGCCGATCGTACTCGGTGTGATGTCGAGATCAAATTACGAGCAGGACCGCAGGCAGCTCCTGAGCATCCTCAGCATAACCCGATACCTGACTCGGTGGCTGAGTTCAACAAGATGGCGATTACTACCGACGTAGACCCCTACGAGAACGTTCAGCTCGTTCAGGAAAAGCCAGAGCCTTACGATGTCGTGGCAGAGGCTATGAATTCGGCTATCCCTGAAGAAACTCAAGCCGCAACGATGCAGGTGCAACCTCAGTACAAACCAGCTCCTGTCGAGGAACCGCAACCAGTAGAACAGCCGGTGGAGCAGCCCCAACAGATGCCGCCTCCACCAGCACAGGAGCCTGCCTTCAACCCGAATAACCCGTTAGAGGTTGTGAAAGCTCATCAGCACATCGTAGCCTCGGCTGACAACGGTACTCTCATGAGGATCGCTCAGGCTGGTGGTTTTGACCCTGACCCTATGGTCAGAGCCTCACAGGCGTACGATTTCATGGGGATCAACCTCGGTAATACCGACAAGTCTCATCATGCTTATCTGGTGAGTGCTGCAGCATACGCAGTGTTCCAGAACCCAATGTTGCGCGGCCAGTTTGGACTCGGTTAGAGTTTAGTACCTCTACGGTTTCTCCAAAATCATGTCGAGTCCTAAAGAGCGGTCAGAAATGACCGCTCTTGCTTTTTTGCCTGCAGGTAACTACCTTTGTGATGTCGATGGAGGAAAATAATGGTTAGTGCTGTCGATATCTCGACATTCGATGAGAAGGTCTCACAGTTTTCCGAAAAGGAGTGGGATCAGCTCGAAGAGTACCTGCTTGAGATCAAAGAAGAGTTCGAGGCTGGTGGTGACGTAGTACCTGCAGATCTCGACCCTTATCTTTCCGATCTGTGTGAGTACAACTTTCTGCTTTTCTGCAGAGGCTTCGGCAGTCAGCACATCACGGAAGAGTTCGGCGACTTCCATCTGGAGACCATTGAAGATCTCGAAAGATTGAAGTCCGGCAAGCATTCCCTCAAGTTACTTCCTCGTGAACATGGTAAATCGACCATCATCAATTTCCTGTATGTGTTATGGTGTGTCTGTTACCGCAAGAAACGACATATCGGCATCATCTCCACGACAGCGCAACAGGCGGAAAAGTTCCTCAACAAGATCAAGACCGAGTTGCAGAACAACCCTTATATAAGGAAGCACTTCGGTGACTTGGTTGGTCAGGATGAGAAGAACGCCAAAGAGACGTGGCGGATATCCTACATCAAGACCACGAATCACGTCGTGATCTTCACCGCAGGTGTTGGCGGTTCTATTCGTGGTGTGAACGAGTCGTTGCCTGATACGCTCGATCTCGATAACTACCTCGGTCGGGACTATTGGGGACGCCCTCGTTACAGGCGCATTAGATCGTTCCGTCCGGATCTACTGATATTTGATGACGTGATCGAGGACAAGCACGTCAAGACGCAGATGGTAAGAGATCGTCTGTGGGACTGGTTCTGGGATACCGCTTACAACGTCATCGATTCTGAGATCGGCAACATCATCGTTGTCGGTACAACCGTGCATGATGATGACCTGGTGATGCGGCTACATAAGGACAAGGAAAAGACTTCTACCTGGAAGAAGATCAAGCGTCCTGCCTGTAGCGGTTTCGATTCTCAGATGAACCCCATCAACTGTCTGTGGCCGCAGAAGTGGATGAAGCCCGATATGAGTCGTCCCGTTGATCGTACGGGACGACCATATTCAGAAGAGGAAATCGAGGCCAAACTCGATCCGGATGAAACGTTCTACCTTTCTTACCTGGCATGGAAACGCCGTGATCTAGGTAGTCGTGCATTCTCGAAAGAGTTCTTGCTAGAACCGATTGATGACAGCACGAGATTCTTCCACCGCGATTGGTTCCGCTACTGGATCTCTAAGAGCGTGTACTTCACGCCAGAGCAAGAAGCGAACCTCATGGCGGCCGGATTCAGTTACGATGTCCTGCCTAACGATTTATATGTCGTTACTTCTATCGACCCGGCACCTTCCCGTGGCAAGAGAGCTGAAGAAGCCGATAGAGATTACACGGCTATCGTTACGATAGGGTACTCACCATCGCAGCGTCGATATTACCTTATTGATATTGACAGATTCAGAGCGTCTGCGGCTACGATGTTGCATTTGATGTTCAAGCATTACGTCGCTTACAACAGTCAGTTCGGAGGGCGCTATTGGCAGTCCGGTAAAGTCGGCGACGGTCCTGTCGTAACATTGGATGCCAATCGTAATTGGCAGCACATGGGGTTCCTGGTGGAATCAGTCGCGTTCCAGAAGGTGATCGCGGATCTTCTTGATGAGCTGTCGATCGCACTTGGACTCTATGCACAAGTGATTGAAGTGAAACGTGGAAAACGCCACAAGACCACAAGAGCACTCGGAGTTTCGGCTTTGGTTGAGCGTCATCAATTCTTTGTGCCCCTTACGGCACATCGTGATATGGCGAAACCCGACATCGAGGCCGGACTTGAAGAACTCGTCACGTTCCCACAAGGCGCTCATGATGATTGTGTTGACGGAGTTGTTGACTGTCTTGCGGCATTACAGAGATTGTCGCTCCATCTCAACAGAGGGCTTTCGGCCCAGGCATCCATGAAGAGACTCTTACAGGGTAATCCTGAAATTTATGCTTATGTCAGCGAGAAGGTACGTAGCGGTGAGATGGATGAGCATGACGCGATGATGGCCTGGGGACAGCAGCATCCTCGTACCGAGAACCCGATTCAAGCGGCCGAGGGTCAAGGCCCTGTACAATCTGTTCCGTATGCGTAAGCTCAGTCGTAGGTATAGTGTAGAGTGCAAACTCGTTACGTTCAGATAACAAGGAGAGAAAGCAATGTCTGACATGATGACAGCAGCAAACACCGGCGGAACAATGGCTCCCGCTCAGCCACCTGCCCCGACCAATGCGGAGCATGAGCAGGCGGCGGTCAAGGCTCTCAACGTAGCTCAGGCGGCTACGATCGAAGCTGTTCAGAACGCTGAAGCAGCCCCCACGATCGCCGACGAAACTACTCAGAAGCTGCAGCAGAGTGCAGTTCTGTTGGATGAAGCTCAGCAGGAGATCCAGGCCGGAACCGCCAACGCTGCAGGTGCGGAAGCACCAGCTATCGGCGGTCAGCCCCCGAAGGGCGTCCCGTCTGGCGCTGAAGGCTAAAGCACCTCTTCGCTGACTCTCTGTCAATAAAGAGAACACGGGGGTGCTGTGCGCACCCCCGCTTCAGTCTAAGGGAGACGTGCAATGGCAAAAGAATATACGGAATTCAAAGCTGACGTAAAACAGGACCTCAGCGATCGCATGACAGATCTCAATGCGGCTGTTGCGGCATTTGATGCTAGTGCTGAAGTCGTGGCTGTGTATACAATCAATGTTGAAGGCGGAGAAAAGGTCGTCTACGTCATTGAAAAGCCGTAATCGGAGAATAACACATGCCAGGTGTCCTGCCGTTACATACAGCATTCACGCACAGTCTTCGAGTAGCCCTTCGCTACTCAAGATTCACAGAGGAGCTGCAACGTTACATCCAGGAGGATGCGACGTTCGTCCGTTCCCACCAAGATCCGCTGCGTGATTCGACGTACATTGTCAAAACTCAAGACGGGAAGAATGTCGTCAAGTTCTGGAAGAACGCTGACGACATAGAGCGTTTCAAGAGGTACGACAGGTACACGCAAATCCTTCGTCACGGCATGAAAACACAAATGCCGAATTACTATCACGCGACGAAGGATCAGCCCGACAAGCAGGGTATCTACCAAGCCCACAATTTGGTGCTCACCATCAGCCAGGCAATCACAGATCTCACAGTCGGTGGCGGTGTCGAAATCAAGACCGGTATGCAGAACATGGATGTGCTGCTCAACGACGACATGCGCCTCGGTGAGAGGATCTATGACTGGTTGTTTGAAGCGAGCGTGTTTGGATTTGTAGGGGTGCAGGTTGTTTGTGATGAACAAGCAGGAACGCTGGAGGTGTCCCGTATTCTTCCGCACAATCTGTACCCCAAATTCTCTGCCTCGCAGGATAACGAAATCGTGTCGGTCTCTAAGAAGATCTACATACCACGAATGAATATCGCTGATTGGCAGAAGGTCGCTCGTTTCGTCAAGGGTAGTTTCGATGGCTTTATTCTTGAGGAACGTCATTTCAGAGGTTACTACGAGAATTACCTGTTTGCGGTATCCGGCAGCAAGATCGTCGGGGATGTTCCGCTGGCATACTACAATCCTGATATGAAGCCTGTCGTTTTGACCGGCCTGCAGGATTTCGCTATCACGATAATTCCGAATATCGTCAGACTCGGAACATTCAAGAGCGATTGGGATGAGATCCTTGATCTCAACCTTTCCTTCAATGATAGAGCCTCCCGTGAGAGTGAGCTGCTGAACAAGTACGCAGGTCCGAATCTCATGGTGAGCGATCGCACAGTTTCATACGACCCGACGACCGGTAAAGCTTTCTATAACGTTCCACGCGAGGGTGTTATTGCTGTCAGAGCACAAGACAACTTCACACCCTCGTACCTGCAGCCACAGGCGGACATTCAGGGTAGCAGTTCTAACAGAGACTTTCAGCTCGATATGATCGCCATCGAATCTGCTACAGCGCCCATTCTGTTGAATGCCGAGGCAGCGAAGCAGGTTCAGAGCGGTGTGTCCTACAAGCTGCATCTGACACCGACGTTGAACAAATCGAATCGTCGTTCAGGCCACCAAAGCCAGGCGATTGAACGAGTTGTGTTCAACATCCTGAGCGCGATCGACTATTACAGTGATAACAAGCTTGCTGAAGGCTATATGGAAGTTGCTGCTAATAGTGCGGACCCCAAAGAGCAGCAGAAGGCTCAGTGGTTGCAGAAGTACATCAAAGCCCATAAGACCGTGATCATGCTTGATAGCTTTGAGGATCTCTTTAGACAGGTTGAGGTTCTGCACGATACGCCGATGGGTCTTTTCATTGAAGATCCGAAACTGGCGAAGACCACTGATGAGCTTCAGTTCCTGGCCACGCAGGATCAACTTCAGTATATCGATGACCGCAATGTCGCGATGTCGGCAATTATTCGTCTGAAGGAAATCGATGTGCGTATGACGCCATCGCTACCGCAGGACATGTCCACGGCGATCGATCGCCTTGGTAACAAATCTTCGATGTCAGTCCAACGCTTCCTGAAAGACATCGATCATATGAGCGACGAAGAGGTCCTGAAGGAACTCGCGCTCATACAAGAGGAAGAAGAAACCATGACTCCGGCCAGTGATTTTGCTGGTTTCGGAGGAACACCTATTGGCGGTGAACAGCCCTCAGTCAGTGATGTTGGCTACGGTCTCAATGGACCACAAAGTGTCAATGCGGGTGTAGCCGTAGGTATGGGTGAGGGAAGTTCAGATGTCGCCATGACGGCGTAACCAAAGGAGACCATGTAATGGCAACGCCAGAAACCGCACTTCTTCAAGGGGGTTATTCAACGATTCCCCATGACAATGTGAGGGAATACCTCAAGATGCTGGCCGTGTACGGCCCAGGTGCGGGAGCACTCGGTGCAGGCGCTGCCGCAGCTCGTGCCACGATTCAAGCGTGGCTTGAGGCTTACTTCGCTGAGACCGGCGTGACGTTCGCAGGTTATAACGGCCTGACGAACTATCACAAGATGATCTATGCGGACATCGCACGTCTTGGCTTGATCGAAGCGCGATCTGATGCTGCTGTCGTGGCATTCCCGCACGCGAATCTGGCCGATGACTATGCACAGGCGATCATCCCTAATGGTGGCCCGATCACGAAGCCTCGAATGCAGGCATTGCGTTTCTTCATCGAAATGCAGAACCAGGCTGCCCGTGGTGGAACGATTGCTACGATCCGTACCTGGTTGAATGGGCTTGGTCTCCCCTCAACCGCTCAGGCCGTCGCAATGGCTGATGAGAATCTTGCATCTCTCGCCACGGCATGCGTACGTCTCTATCACGACAACAACTGGAACGGCACCGCCGATCCGGGTGACGCTGTTCTGCGGTTGACGGTGACGAATATTCGTCGTTACCTTCGTAGCAAACAGTACATCGATGATATCAACATCCGCTCATGGATTGCTGAGAGCCAGGACATTTTCACTGCCACGCTGTTCAACGAAACCTTGGAGAAACTCCACGGTGACGTTACCGGTGGCGGTGAATTGGCATGGAACCAGCTCATGAGGGTCTGGTTGCGGCATGTCGGCACTGCGAGTCCGGAAGCCCTGCAGTGGGCTGCCTGGATGTGTGGTCATGGTTACGTGCCAGCATTCGGTATCCGCAATTTCGATACGGAGCTGTCACGCGGACGTTTCGATCCTACCGAGAACTACATCTACCTTACGCTTGATAACAGCGATACCGCAAATCCGAAACTGCAATTCATGGCAGTTATCGGTGCGGCCGCTGCGAAAATAAATCACGCTGCTTTTACTGTCACCAACCTCTCAGCCTTCACTCCTGGAAGCATGACACTGACGCCACAGGATCTTGACACTCTTGTCGGTCTTACCAACCTGGGCGGCGGTTCCATGAAGTGCGACTGCAGCCTAAGCGCCGGACAACTAAGCGTAGGTACGCATCAGCTATTCGATCTCGAACTAGGACCTGCGGCCAATCGCAGTGCCATTCTGCAGGGACTCATGTCGATCGACACGCTTGAAGATTCGGGAGATCCTACCCCGGACAAATCGGCTTTCTTCTCGACGGTAGACTACCGTCTTCGCACTGAACTTCTTAGTAGCGTCAACGCTACGCCTCTACAACCGTAATTTTACATCTGGGAGGAAGGGGGACACGCAGGAAACCACTTCGAACAGGAGAACGAACCATGTCTACTGTGATTCAAGCTTCTGCATGGAGGGGTGCTGCGGGCACTATGGAAGCTCTGTTATCAGGAATACCAACGAAAGCTGTAACGGCTGCTGTCCCAATCGTGTTTTGGGGCCATACCGTCATCGAGGATATCCATCCCCTGATAGCTCTTGGCATCATGTACGCTCTCGATCTGATTCTCGGATTGATCCGTGCATTCAAGCACTGTGAATTCAACAGCAGAATGCTGTATCGCACTGGTGGCAAACTGTTTGTCTACTGCATCCTTGCCATCATCGCGACACAAGCTGCTCTGGCTGTGGACTACCTGTTCTTCATGCCGGGGGTCGTCTACGGGTACATCGCCTTGACGGAGTTAGCCAGCGTCATAGAAAACCTGAACGATCTTGGGTATCGCGTGCCGATACTGAATATTGTCTACAAGTTCTTGGCTTTGAAGAAGATCGATAATCGTAGGAAGAGTGGCACGCTATCACAACTCCTGGTGGATGAAATGTTTTCTGAAGATGAGATAGAAGCCGCTATGAAGGATCTCGAAAAACGGAAACGTGTCATCCAGACACAGAGTATCGAAGCTCTCAGAAAGACTACCCGGCTGAAAAAGGAAACTGCGGAGGTGAGCTGATGCCGTTGAAGGAAGGCTCCAGTAAGAAGGTCATCGGTGAAAACATCGCTAAGCTGATTCGTGAAGGCAAGCCCCGTGATCAGGCAGTGGCGATCGCTCATGCTAAAGCTGGAAAAACCAAGGACAAGAAGAAAGACTAATCCGGAGAGACAGGTGTCTCGCGCCGGCAACCACTAATTCGATGGAGAAAAAGGAGATCCGTATGAGATGGTTACTACTGACGATTCCACTGTTGATGCTCAGTGGCTGCGCTCTGTTCCAAAACTCAGAACCGATCGACGTTGCAATAGCAAAGCAACTCGTGTCTAATGCGGAGCAGCTCAGGGAGCATTCAACCTACGCAGCGGATATTCTCGACAACACGAGGGAGAACGATTGGGACGCAGCAGAGAGCATGAGCCTTAGACTGCTCCTTGACGCTAACGTCGCTCTTGCTGAAGAAGCTCTCTCAAACGCTGAAGAGAAGAACGCTGACGACTAGGGAGTCGTTATGCTGCTGGAAATCACTCAAGAAACCGTGATCACCGTTGTTGCAGGCGTAATAGCGGTGATCTTTCTTATCCTTGGACCTCTTCGTCTGATCCTGAAGAAAAACATCAACGAAAAGTATCATAAGATTTTTTATGCTGCCGTTGATTTCGCTGAGACCTGGGCCAAGGAACATCTTGAAAAACACGGTGTGAAACCCTCCAGTATCGCCAAGCTGGAACAGGCATCCAAGTTTGCCGAGGATGCTATCCACACAGGAGATCCTGAAACCATCATTCGCGGCGTTGAGGGTGCGCTCGCGAGAACCAAGATCGATAAAATGACTGTCGATCAGATTGCCGGTATTCTTGCTGGCAAACAGAAGTGAGGATTGAAATGAGTTCATTAGACAAGGTGAAGGATGCCCTCACGCCAGCTCTTGCAGAGATCTTGGAGATCAGCAAGGCATCCTTCGACGATCTACTCGGTGACGTGATGGAGGTTCTTGGTGCTGACAAGAAGCGGCCGAAGCCAGCCATCAAAGCCACTGTTGAAAAGCTGCTACAGCTTCGAGCTGCGGCTGAAGAAGTCATCCTGCAGGGTGATGTTGAGAAGGGTGAGCGCATCATCGGCAGTGTTTATGGTGCTTTGAACAGCTACCAGGTGATTGCTGCCAACAAGGCCATCAACGAAGCTTTTGCAGCGTGGCGTAAAATCATGAACGTGATGAAGGCCACTCTCAAGGAAGTCGGGCCGATCGTTCTCAATGCGATCGTTCCAGGAGCCGGTGCCGTGGCAAAAGCGGTGACGGGTGACGATGACCCAAAAGATGATGATGGCGACAAGGGTCCGGATATCCCAGGTCTCGAAAAGGCCGTCGCCGATGCTGAGGCAGCCCTCGACAAAGCTCAAAAGTCCAAGGCGAAAAAGGCCAACAAGGAAAAAGCCATCGCTGCCGCCGAAGCCGCATTAGAAGAGGCGCAGAAGGCACTCGATGCTGCGAAGGCAGAGTCGTAGATCGACTCAATCGTAGGTATGGTAGAAGGTGGTAATCCTGACGGTACTGCTTTCTCCATCGACTTGTTGAGGCGGTCTTGCGGCCGCCTCTTCAAGTTCATAGGCTGTACACCATGGCACAAGGGACGCCAAAGCTTGATGACGCACGTTACCGCCGGATCATGAGAGATCTCGGTAAGTTTCAGCGTGAGGTCGAAAAGGATGCTACGAAGTACGATCGTGGCACGCTTCGCAGAATTCATATAGAGCTGGTTGATTACGGTACGGCGGCTATTCGATCTCTTGAGCGTAATTACGTAGCATCGATCGGTACGGCCAATGTTCCAGCCGGGTTTCTTGAGCTGATGAGATCTCTTCGCGATCGTTATGTCGGCCTATGGGCTCAAAATCTGGCAAAAGCCTTTGCTACAGCCGAGAATTCAATTGAAGGATCTCACCGTGGAATGGCACGCGGTAAGACCATTCTGCAGCGTATCAAAGAAATCATTCTTGGACCTACAGCACCGACAGGTAATGTCAAAGGACTTGATAAAGGCATCTCTGGGATCGTTCGAACAAAGAAAGTTGGAGGGCAGCGACAAGTTTTTCGTATCGGGATCACAGCTTATGTGAAGCTTTTGGTAAAAACCTTGCCTGCAAACTTCATACGAGAAGCTGATACTCTTCTCTTGAAAGAACGAGCACTTGAACGCAAGATCAAACGTAAGGATCGCCTCTTCCTGATCAGTAAGGGCTTTAGTGCAGAGTCAGCTCAGACATGCATATGGTGCCAGGGAAGAGTGCTTACAGCGGATGCGTTTGAATTTGTACAGAGAGCACTGAGTCCAAATTTATTTCATCCGCATTGTCGTCATCATGTGGTACGCTCTTTCAATGCGACCATGGACACGTACAATGGCAAATACGGTCCTGTCCTGACACTAAAGGATGTCAAGAGATGGCCGTCCCAGAGTAAGAAAATACGTCTTCGCAAGAAAGGCAACCCACACTACATACCAGCCTAATCGATGGAGGAACAAATGGCAGGAGCAGCTAATCAAGAAACACCGCTTGCAGTGCCCCCGGCCCAACCGGACCAGGGCGCTGAAACACAGGCTCCAGGAGGAGTCCAGCGCGGCAGCATGGATGACGACAAGACCTTCGACTCGTTCACACAAGCTCGTCATAAAGTTCGTGATAGAGCCGACGCCCAGGAGACTGCGGCTGCTCAGACAGCGGCTATCAAGGATAAGGCTGACACGATCGCTGATGAGAAGTTGAAAAACTTCGATCTCGATAATTTCATTCAAGAGGTCAATGCAGCAGCCTCGCAGTTCGAGAGCGATCTTGACCTTGCAACGAAGCTTCAGCAGATCCGTGAGGAAGGTCTGACAGAAGAACAGAAACAAAAACTGGAGGAGATCAAGAAAAAGGTGGCAGAGCTAACAAGCACAGATACTTCGGGGCAGCAACCACCAGCGTCTGGTGGAGCTACAGGACAGCAGCCCTCAGCTCAACCCGCCCAGCAGCCGCCTGCGCAGCAAACTCCACCACCTGCGCAGCAAACGCCGCCGACTCAGCCCCCGGCCCAACCGCCTACGGATCAGCCCCCGGCTCAGCCTCCGGTACAGGGTGATATGACAGAACAGATTACTAAGGCTGTCAGTGATCAAATTGAAGCGTTCAAGAGCGAGTTCAATTCCAAGGTTGATAATCTCACGAAAGAGAATACCGAACTGAAACAGCAGGTTGCTGACGGTGATTCTAAACTAAAGGAAGTCATCGCACAGCGCGATGATCTGAAGGAGAAGAATCGTCAGTCGAAGTTCGGAAAAGCGGCAGGTAAAGCAGGCATACCGTCAGATGCTCACGACCTAGCGTACACGGCCGCACAGAATATCGTCAACAGCAAGGAACACAATCCAGATCAAAAGGAGATGACCTACGAGGACATTTTCCCGGTCATGCAGAAGGTGTACCCGTCGTTGTTCGGTAAAAAGGAAGCCAGCGAAACCCAGATAAAACCAGGGGCTCAGAACACTGGCACTCCACAGGGTGGGGCGCTTCAACCGAAGCAGCAAGTGCAGAAGAAAAAGCCTGAGACGTTTGCCGAGGCAAAGGCAAATCTGCACGAACGTGTCAGTGCTGAAGCAGGAACGACCGCATAGAGGCATCATTATAAGTTGCCTCTAACTCAAAAAAGTGGTTGATTTCTAATAGACTATAAGGATACGCTCAGGGTGCGATGGATATCGCACCCTTTGTGTTTAGCGCCGGATGGCCTGACACGCTGCACCACCAAACCCTTTTTTATTTTTCGTTTTCCAGGAGTTCCTGACTATGCCCGGAGTTGTAGGCTTCAATTTTGATGATGCCGCCGTCATGGTCAAGGAGGAATTCGAACCTGCCTTCTACCGGACTTTCCAGCGTAACAACGTCTTCATGGAGCTGCTCAAGCCCACTGAAGAGAAGTACGCCGAAAAGGACATCACTTGGAAGGTATACTACAGCGGCAACCCCGCTGCAGGTTCGTACTCCGAAGACGGTGACATCGGCATCAATCGTACCGACCTGGGCGAGCGTTTCGACACGGCTCGTCTGAGTTGGAAGATGAATGGTGTGCCGATCAAGGTGTCCGGTCTTGCTCAGGCCATTACGACCAGCAAGAATGCGATCATCGATGCGGTTGCAGAAAACACCGAGCAGGCTCTCAAGCAGCTTCAGCACAATATGAATCTGCAGGCTCTCTCGGATGGTGTCGGCAACCTCAACGGTGTGAACCCGGCTCTTGACGCCACAGGGCTCGACCTGACGGGTATCCAGGCGATGGTGGACGACGGCGGTGACGTAGCAAACTACGCCAGCATCGATCGTACCGTCAACACCTGGTGGCAGTCATACGTACTGCGTAACCCGTTGGCACCTGGAACCCCGCGTCCGATCTCAGAGGTTCTGTTCCATCAGATCCTCAACGAGGTTCGTGCGGTGCGACAGGGCAAGATTACTCACATCCTGTGCAGTCCCGCCGTATTCACTGAGTTCGGTCTGTTGCTTGGCGTCGATCGGCGCTACACCTTCAGCCCGCATCAGTCTACGGCACCACTGCGTTACGTTGGCGGTTTCGAGGCGCTGATGTTCAACGACATTCCTGTTGTCAGCGTTCCGCTGTACGAGGAAGGTCGCATTGACTTCATCGACATCGACCTGCTGAAGTTCAAGATGCTTCTTGACTTCCAGATCGAACCTCGCGATGCCGGTAACAAGGATGCTAGTATCATGTTCGCGAAGACGTACTCGCAGTTGCAGTACAAGAACTCGTTTATGGCGGGTTCTCTACGCGACATCCAGACCTCATAAACGGTCTGACTGGTCCACGGAAAGGGGGAGGTTCTACCTCCCCTTTTTTGTTATGCTGCTGCAGATGTTTTTTGTTACTTCGAAGGAGAAAACAAATGTCAGGTATACCAACACAGCAAGCTCCAGGGCTGCCTCCCCAACAGGCGCAGCCGCAGGGAGTAGTCGCGGTTGCACAGCAACCCGGCATCCTGCCCTATGGAACAACTCAACAGGTGTTCCAATCAGATCAACGTGCTCTCAACCCAATGAATCGGACAGATGTTCAGGAGGTTGTGGCAGCAGCTCGTCAGAGAGCTAATGACCACATTCGTAACACACACCCGAATGATTGGCAGCAGCACATCTATCAGCCTCATGAACAGATTCCTGAGTTGCTGATTCTCATCGAGGTTCTCACGTACACTATGGAGCCCAAGAAAACTGATGTTCTAAGAGCGCTGCAGGATATGCAGGTCGCTATTTCAGTGTTCGTGCCAAACGGTGTCGTAGATCCTCAAACCGGTACAGACATCGGTCGTGGCATGCGGTGCCAGTGGCGTCGGATGCAATTCGAGTTTGTTCCGTGGGAAGCTCGTAAGGTTCCGATCCATGTTGCGATCATGCTGTTGAACCAGCTCAAAGGCTACAAGCACAGTATGGCTGCTATCACATACACCGATCCTGCGTCTGGTCGTATGGTTCGTCGTCAGGAACCGCTTCAGGACTTTGAACGCCCTCAGCTCGGTTTTCTTGCTTTTCGTGAAATGACGGATGCCGAGAAGAACATGCAGACGGATCACTCGTCACGTTTTCACGGAACGGTATCTCGTGTGCAGGGTCAGCAAGGCGAAGGAAATTTCCTGCTCAACATGAATCCTGAAAACCGTCAGCAGCAGCCCGCTTCTGTAGCACCTCCACCTCCAGTACAGGGTCAGGGTACGCAGATGCCGATGCAGCCAGGTCAGACGCCAGGTCATCAGCCAACGCAGCCAGGACCGGCACCGGTTCCATCAGGTCAGACTTTTGTGAATGATCCGAACGCCGCACATCAACAGCCGCCGGTTCAGCATCCTGTGCCACAGCCGCAGCAGCCACAACAAATGCAGCCGCAGTATCAGCAGCAGGCGCTGCCAACAGCTCCGCCCCCAGGCCCACCGCCGCAGACGCAAGGCCCGATGGGGGATATGAAAACTTCAATCCCGATGGACAAACCACAGGCCCCTACTCCGGTCTCTGAGGTGACGGACGCTACGGCTATCCCGCAGCCGCAGGCACCACAAGTAGGTGTTCCTGCAGCATAAAGGCTGCCATGGTAGAAGGCGCTTTTTCAGTTCAGATCAATGATCAGCTCAACATCTCTGGGCTGAAAGAGCGCTTCACGGAAGCATCAGAATACGCACTGCAACAAGTAGCTACCCGCCTGCTGGCCGACTCACGAGCATTTGTTCCTGTTCTGACGGGTGCTCTGAAGGACAGTGGGCGGGTTGAAGTCATGCCCTCACCAGACGACGCCCTTCGTATCATCAGAGTTACTTACAACGTACCGTACGCTCTCAGGCAGCACGAGGAAGAGGACTATTGGCATCCTAGCTTGGGGTTCCGTGGTGCAGCTAAGTATCTCACTAAGCCGCTGATGTTCTTCGGGGATTTCTACCAATACTTGTTCGAGCTAGAATTCAAAAGGTACGTCGAGATGAAGGGTGACGTGTAATCGTAGGTATGGATGAGAGGTCCTGATGTCTTACTAATGGAGGAAGTAATGCCGTTTCAACTACAAAGCGCCTGCTTCACTGCCGAAATTGAGGGGACTCAAGGAGTAGGCAGTGTCGAGGTCAGCGTATACCGCACGGGTCGTGGTCGTTATGAGGCTGATTGTTACATCAGCGGACTGCACGGCCCCAGCCGCTATATGGGCGGACATGACGCAACGCTCAATCGAAATTTCGAAGACTGGAAAGAGGCTCTGAAGGTCGCCGCCAAGGCTGCCGTATTCAAGGTCAACAACGGCCAGCTTCGTTTCATCGGTCCTTGGAAACAAGAGCGTGCCTCGCATGTTGAGGTAGACAAAGACGGCAAGGAAGTCAAGGTCAAGAAGAAAACCCCATACGGCGATTCTTACGAGACCAGCAATTACAAGGATGACATCGAAGTTGATATCGTTCTTCCACAGTCCGAAGGTGAAGTGCAACCCAATAAGATCAAGGTCCCGGCTTCAGCTTCTCAGGGTCTCAAGAATTTCAAGAGCACTCGCTACGAAGACAACACGCCCAAATAGGAGAGCGTTATGTCCCGTTACGTTGATATCTCAAGTCAATTGATCAACCCGCAAGACGGCAAGGGCAACCAGCTCTCGGCCCTTACTGTGAATTTGCGGAATCAGCTCAACGTACTCAAGGACTCTCTCACCTATCCGGGCGGGATCTCGCAGTCGTACGATGCCGGCACCGGGTATACCTATACGATACAGCAGTACGATGTCAGCGATACTGACGATTGGCCCGGCATTTATGTCATCGCGGAGTTCGTCGGTACGGATCAGGCGTCAGGACAAACGATCACTTGGTACGAATACATACTGTTTGATGTTACAGTCGCTATACCGACTGTTGATGAGGGCCGTGAACCGTACGCTGACCTGGCTTTTGCTGTCACATATTTCGTCGGTCTTCGACGCGGTGACACGTTCATGGACTTGATAGGAACGGAACCAGCCACAGCGTACAAGCTGCTGGTGGAAGCCTCCGATGATCTTGATACCGAGAGGTACAAAGGTCAGAAATTGAGGATCTTTGCGTACGACCAAAGCAAGGGCAGCCGTCAGTTTCCGAGGGTCTTCAACATCAATGAAACAGTCGGCTACTTTGCCGGTACGAATGAGTTCATACCCTATCAGATTCAACAGGCGACTTGTGAACAGGCGTTGTGGATCTATCAGCAAGAACAAAACGGGCATGACTACGAGAGCCGTTCGGAACTGCAGGCACGCGGTCTGTCCAGTACAAGTCGCGGCAAGAGCAGCGAGAGTTATGATCTGGCTCATGCCAAGAGAACACGTATCTGTCAGCGGGCGTATGAAATTATTCATCCGTTCCTGGCACAGGCAGTACCTGGTTACACGGGGACATACTAATGGCTGACTTGACTGCTGAAGAATTGAAGGCCGTTGAAGAACATAAACGGCGAGAAGCTGCTTCCAAAATTCGCAAGGAAGCTGAGAGTGTTCTCATGCGTGCCGAAAAGCTGCGGCGACAGATTGATGGATCTCGTCAGAAACAGCAGTCCATTCTTCAGAACATTGAGCGGTATAACCAGCGTGTTGTCGAACAAACCCATAAGCTTTCACAAGCACTGTTCAGCAGCGATCGGAGTATCGTAAAGGCTCTCAAAGAGGAAGCTCAGAAGGCTAAGGACAACGGGCAGGAGTTCACGATCAAGTACCAGGGTGTAACGTTCAGCGCCCAGGAGCTTGACCCTTCTAAGATCTTGCGTCAGCGGACCATGACTCAATCGGAGCGTACGGCCGTTGAAGATGTGAAAAGAGCAACAGAAGATCTTCGTGACGAGCTGAATAAACTCATAGCCACGATCACGAGAGAAATCACATACTTGAATGACCTGGCTACGCAGATCGAACCGCGTATCGATAAGTTGAACGACATCCTTGCACAGGCTCGTGATGAGAAAACGTTCTCTCAGGCCGCCAGACAGGTATCGGAGGCAAAGACTGCTTTCAAGGATGCTCTGAAGACAGCCGAGGATCTTCGCGGGTTACGTACTGATGTCATAAGGGCTAGTAAAGCCACTGACAAAATTCTCAAGGTAGTTTCCGGAGTACGTAGTCGGAAAGATCTTGAGGATCTTCTTTTGATGGTAGGAGGTGCAGGAGCGTTGGCCGCAATTGTGTCAGCGTTTCTTATCAATCCTGTCGTCGGAGGCATGATTGCACTACCAACGCTGATCGCGTTCGGTGCTTCACGAGTTCTGAATATGATTCGTGCTCTCAGGGGATAACCGTGTTTCACAACAATGAGAAACTCAGAGCTGTGGTTTCTCCCGACAACGTACGGGCACGGGAGCATGGTCCAATTCTTCATGAAGATGAAACGCTCGTAAATATTCCTTGTTTCTTTGATCGTGTTGCGAAGAGAATCCGCGAATCTGGTTCGATGAATTATGTGTACCTCGATGCTGAGGTGTACTTCAAGGAAACAGATGAGGTTTCCCGCTTGATCCAAAGAGGCGCTTTACTTCGGTTCGAGAAACGCAAAACTGAATACTACAAGGTATTCGACATCGATTATGACGATGGCGTATTCGGTGGTGCTGGCGGCCGCATGGACGTACGTCTGATGAAGTACAAGGATGCTGTAAGACCTACACACCGTCGTACGGATATCGAAGACGAGGAAATTGTCATCGTTGAAACTGATATTGAAGAACGAGATCCGAACGACCGTGAAACCGTCGATAATTTCTCACGCTGGGGTAGATGATGTCAAAGTCCAAAGGACCTGAGTTCAACAACGACATCTATATCGCCACCCGTTACTCTTATGACGAGGCGAATGTTGAAGCACGCTATCCGTTGGGTAAGGCGATCGCTCATTTCATAGCGCAGATCGGATTCCCGATCGAATTTCCGGATAACCCTTGTGATGACAGGCGGTACGGTATCAGCGCACATATTATCGCAGAAATTGGTAAAAACCTTTTTTACTGGTTGACAACAGATGAATTATCATCAGAGGATGGTTTTCGTCAGACGCGAGTCAGCATATTGTCGGATGGCATTGCTGCTCCGTTTTCGGGCTCTCGCGGGTTCAAGAACAAAGCCGACACAGGCGCAGTTCGAGTTCTCGTAGAGAGTTCTCCAGGCAAACGGGCGATGGATGTCGCCATGCGCCTTTGGAGTCTGTTCTTCAGTAATCTCACGTTTACTATGGGACGAAAGATTTTCAGCTCAAGCACAGGGGAAGTCATCGGCAGTAGACAGGATTTGGTGGTGCAACGAGTCTTTCCTTTGAGCGAACCTGAAGTCTCCAAGATTAGTAGCGATGACGAGTTTACTGTGGAATTCAGACTAGGTGTTCGTTTCACGCGGTCTTAGGGTTGTTGAGGAGACTTTCACATGTCCGCAATAGCAAAAACCGTGAAGCGGCCATTCAACCCGGACAACTTCGGCTTGCCATCTCGCATCTCGGTGTGGTTCGCCCCTGAAGACGCTCGTGGTGTTCAGGGCGATCCTTTCGAGCTGGGTGACGTTGAAGACCTGGAGATCAACATCAGCGAAACTTTCGTTGATAAGAAGTCTGCCAGGGGCGGCATTTATGCTGTCGTACGTCGTCTGATCTCGGAAAACACTGGTGAGATCACGCTGTCACTGACCGAACTGGTTGGCCGCAACCTTGAGATCATGTTCCGCTCGGCTACCATCACCGATCGGAACGATACGACCGGCAATAGCGCTACGATCTATGAATCCTCGCGTCCGCGTCTCAGCGGCACGACCGCGACGGAGTTCGCAGATCCCGCTCTTGAAGGTGGTCTCGGAGGTAACTTGTTTTTCCGCCAAGTCACGATTGGCGAGGTTACTTCACCCGATGGTTCCGTGACGTATGCTGACACAACGGACTATACGTTCGTGCAAGCGAATGAGGGTACGCCTTCATCTGTTGCAATCACTGTCGGCGGCGTTACGTATGGTGGTACTGATACTCTGGTACTTACCAACCCGGACAGCACTACTCTGACGCTTACTGCGACCACGCACTTCGAGGCTGGTCTCGGTACAACGGCGGAACTGGCAGCGGCGCTTGCAGAAGCGATCAATGCCTACAGTGCTCATTTCACCGCATCCGTGGCCGGATCTGTCGTTACGGTCGAATCCAATTACTACGATGGTGTTGATCCTGATGACATCACCGCGACTGGTAATCTGGATACCGATCTTGGTGGCGGCCCGTTCTCGTTTGCTGGTGCGGTTGCTACCACAGCAGCTACGATCGCTCGTGTTAGCACTGGCGCGATTCCTGATGGTGCTGAGATTCGTATCCGTTACAGCTTCTTGCGTGAAGGCTGCGAATACTCACTGCAGGACGGTATCGTGCTCCAGGGCTTGCTCCGGATTCAGATCCTGAGCAATAACGGCCCGCAGGGCTTCTACGAGTTCTATCGGGTTTCACTCGGTTTGAACGGTGCTATCACCGTCAATCCGTCGGAATTCGCTAAGGCGTCCATGATGGCGACCATCCTGAATGATGGTCGTGGCCGGCGTGGCCGCTTTGTGCTGCTCAAGAAATGGACCGACTTCTTTGTCAGTCCTACTGGAGCTTGCGCATAAAACACCTCCAGCAGCGGTGTTTGAACAGGCAGGGATTTATTCCCTGCCTGTTTCTTTTTCACACATAGGATGTATGCTGACACAGACATTTGCTGCTATTTTTGAGGTGTTACTTTTGGAGGAAAAATGGGTAAGGAAACTGCTGCTGGAAGCAAACAAAACAAGAATGCCGCCAATGAGATCGTAGAGATCTCCACGGGCCAGAAGATCATGGTCCAGGAATTCGGCGTGCGCAACGTCATCGGTGTTCTTGGATTTATCAAGAAGATCCTCAACGCCGTAAAAGGCAAGGACTTCACGGCCTTTGAAGGCTCATCCACCAACATCAGCAATCTGGTTGACTGGATGGCGGTAGGAGCTGAACTCGTAGAAAGCAATTACGAAGAGATCCTCGGATTGGTTGTGGCCGGTCAGGTGAATGACTCAGGTGACACCGTTCTTTCACGAGCTGATCTTGAAGAGGTTCTTCTGGATGACGTTATCATGCTGATCCAAGCTCTCTATCGCGTGAATTTCGTTGAGGGATCGCTAAAAAAATACGCCAAGAAGTTCCTGACGGAGGAGACGACGGAGGACCAGAAGGACTCCGAAGACTAGCCGCTCAAGTCGAAGAGGGTGAGCGGATTGAAGGTCCTGATGGAGAACTCATCGGGTTGACTTCGGCCGAGCATCTTCTCATAGGAGCCGGATTCCGTCTCGAAGAAATCCGCGAAGGCATGACGCTTAGGGACTTCAAAGCGTTCATCTATCTCACCTTGAAGCAAAAACTGGAGGCGCAACAGGCTCAGTCCCTTGGAATGAGCCTGGCGATCTCCTCAGTCATTTCAGAGGAGGCCGGTAAGACCGCCAGCGAGCTGAATACCAAGATTTCAGACCAGGTGAATACTCTTGATCGTGAATACAAGGGTCTCTATGGAGCTGGGTTTGCTGAGCGGGACGTAGGTATAGAAAAGGGTGATTCAGCTCCACGAGAGCGACAACCACCCCCTCCGGAGGAGGATGCGGAGTTCAAGAAAGCTGAGAAGACGTGGAAGATACTGCAGAAGCTTGACGCCGGATTTGCGAAGATGACAGGAAAGCCAACAAACGCCCCATGGGCTACATATAACAGAGCGAACCTGAGTACGTCGAAGTTCGATGATATCAAGAGGGATATCGACAGAGGGCGTGGCGGACTTCGTGAGCAGTTGAAGAGGCGTGGCATCAGCGTGTAGGAGCTGAAATGGCGATCAATATCGGACAGGTTGCAATCGAATTCCAATCGAACCTCGATCAGGTTTTCAAGCAACTGGACAAAATCGGTGAACGCCTTGACAAGGTTCTCACCGGCCGTAAACCGATTCAAGTCAAGATCGATGACAAGGCCATCACGGCTCTCGATCAGATCGCTGATAAGATCACGGTCATGTCGGATCTCGCTGAGAAGTTCGCCAAGATCACAACAAATTTCTTTGACATGCTCGACGGCAAACTCGGCAACGTTCAAACTCAGATCACTAAAGGGCTCGGCAAACAGGTCAAGGATGTTGGACAGGATGCTGAGGATGGCGTTACGAAAGTATTCAGAATAATCACTGAAGGTGCTCGTCGTGTGAGCCCGTTGGTGCTAGGTAGCATCCTCGGTGTTACAGCTCTTGTTGAACGGCTGGTAAAAGCGGGATTTGATATTAGAGCATTGATACCCGGTGTCCTCCGTTCTGCAATTGAAGGTGGTGGTTCTCTTGCAGAGATACTGAAGAACATTGTTACAGCCATCATAACGCTCGACTTCAAGGGGCTGCTTGGTTTCTTGACCAACATATCACAGAGTTTGCTCGGTATCGTAGCAACGACAGGACTGATCTTTGGCGGTATGAAGGGTCTAACGAGTCTGTTTTTGCGGTTCCTCGGGCGTAAACCAGAAAGCACTTTGGCACGATTTGCCTCCCTTATCGCGGCATTGAACGACGGTTTGATTGGGTTGTTATACAGGACGAAGATTTTCGTTGAACGTTTTGGTTTGATAACGTCATTACTAACGACAGCAACCGTCAGCATGAAATTGTTGACGGCTCAGGTCGTTGGATTTACTGGTGTTATTACGCCGATGGTAGGCGTGTTTACAACGGTGATGTTCGCTGTTCGTTTGTTCGCTACAAGAATCAGTGCTTTTATACTAAGACTTCGAGCTGCAGCCGGTGATGGCCGTGCTGCAACGACATTGTTCTTGAGAGCCATTCGTCAGATGTTCCCGATCATGGGGGCGATTGCTGACAACGCAAAGCCGATTGCGAAGCTAATCCGGGAGTTCGCCAAGGGTGGTTTCATCAAGAAGGTGAAACAGGTACAGACGACTATCATGGATGGTATGCGGGTCGTACAGATGCTCGGTAGACAAATCGATGATCTGGTGAAACGCATGGAAAAGGGAATGGACCGCATTGTCAAGGCGATCCTCGGCGTGCGCGATGTCGGTGTATCGACATTCGAGCGTATCGGTCGAAAGGGGGCGCGGGATGCGATAGACGGCGCAGACAAGGTAGAGGGCCGATTCAAGCAACTCGGAAAAACGATCGGCTCTGCATTCAGTTTCAAGACTGTCGATACTACTAGCGCGGTCGGTAAAGCAAAGTCCACCGTAATGAAGATCGGCAGAGTGCTGCTCCGAACGACAACGACCATGGCTGCTATGGCAGCAGGCGGAGTCTTCGGAGCACTTGTTTTTGGTACAGATGCTGCGCAGAAAACGAAGCTTGAGAACTTCCTAAATGACGCCAACCGTGATGCAAGTATCTGGATGGGAGGGGTTATGAACACCCTCCGCATCAAGATATCTGAAGCTCGGCAGTGGCTTTCTTACTTTTGGGACTGGTCTCTCTCACAACTAGGCATCATCAGCGCATCCGTACCGGTATACGCTGAACAGGCGTTCAATTCTTTGTTATCTGTCGTCACCGAGAACATGGATATTATAGGGATCGCCCTCGGCGCTTCTCTTGGTCCTCTCGTCATTCGTGGCATCTTCAATATTGTCAAAGGCATCCCCGCGCTTTTGAAATCAGCATTCGACACGGTGAAGCCGGGTATTGTCCGCGTTGGTGTGTATATCGGTGCTCTTATCAGCAAACACATCACCGAACCTCTTGGGCTTGCTTTCAAGCGGGCGTTCGTTGCAGCCCGTGTAAAAATTGCTGAGGTGTTCGGCGTTCCTGTAGATCTTGCTCGTAGTCTCGGTGACACGATTCGTGAAGCTGCGAAACAACCGGGATTTATAGGGGCTCTCGCGAGAGTCGGGCGTGATATCGGTGAGCACATCGGTGATGGCGTAGGTCTCGCTAAGAATGCGATATTACTAGCGTTGGTTGCCCCATTCAGCAAAGCCGCCGCAAAGAAGGTCATGATCAATATGGGCGCACAGCTTGGCAGGCTGTTTGCCCGTTCGTTCTCTACAGCGATCAAGACGGTCGATCTGTCTATCCAAAGCATCAAAAAATCGTTCCAGGGCCTGGCTGCTGTCGGCAAGTGGGTTGGTGGAACATTGTTCAAAGGGTTTGGCAAACTGGTTGGTTTCGCTCGTACGTTCGCGAGCGGTCTTCTCACGATGGGGTCTTTTGCTTCTGATAAGGATCAGAAGGCCCGTATCGATCGTGCCGAAGAGTTTGCTAAGAATTTTGAACAGCGCATGGTGCAGACCTGGGAAGATGTCGGCGCTGATTTCAAAACGATCATGGGTCCGTTTATCACATGGTTCGGTAAGACCCTTGGCGTCGTCATCGAAAAACCGATCGAACGGATGGCTCGTGGTGGTCGTGTTCGGCGTGAAACCGCAGGAGCCAAGGAAGAACGTCTGGCCGGTGAAGTTGATCGGGCATTCGCTGCGAAGGTTGTGCAGGATGTCGTCACGCAGATGGCATCTCGTCAGAAACAGATCAGCGCTTCACTCAAGGCTGAGTTCGCTAAAGCTGAAACAGAACTTGCTGAAGAGACCGAGTTTCAGATCGATATAACAAAAGCGGCTGAAAAACTTGAGGCTGCTACAAAGGGGATGGTTCTCAACCTGGCGGACAATACTAAGGCCGGTAAGAAGCTCGGCATGATGTACGCTATGTTGATGGAGGATCTTGGTCCTGCTGCGAAGGAGGCAAAGAAACTCAGTGCCGATTTCATGAAGCTCGATGCGGAGAGTAAGAACCTCACAAAGGAAATTAGTTTCCTGAAGAAGGGTACAGCCTCAGCTCAGGTTCCTAAGACAATTCGTGAACTCAATGCCGAGATCCAGGCTACTAAACAGAAGATCAAGAATCTGCAGGAGCCCGCCGAGCACAGTGATAAAGCTCTCGACAAACTGCTGCATGCAGAGGCCGAGTTGGCTTTGTTGGAAGAGGGCCGCGCCAAGATGATCGAGTCCCGTGAAAAGGATCGGGATGCGAAGTCAAAACAAGCTATCAAACTGCAGGAACGTCTGACATCAGTGATGTCAGAGGTCGAGCGCTCATTCCCAGATTTGAAAGCCGCCAACGAACTCTACAAGAAGAATATCCTATCATTGTCAGGCAAGCTGGATGAGACAGCTCTTGTCGGTGAAATGGAGGAAACACTCAAACAGAATAATGAGGCGTTACGTCAGGCTGCTTTTGCATTTGAAGAACTCGAAGGTCTCGTTCCTGAAGGCGGAATGCGAGTATTCCGTGATGCGCTGCATGACGCCCGTGTGGAATTGGTGACTCTACGAGATCTTCTGAAGACAGCAGAGCCGACAGTTGCCGAATTTGAGGAAGCTCAAACATCGTTGAAAGAAACGATGAAGGCAATCGACACCAGCATTGAGCGCACAGGTAAGGTGCAGCCGAAACTTGCCGAGCAATACAACGCTCAACTCAACAGGGTCCTTGAACTCAACAAGGAGATCGACCGTATCTCCACAGCTTACGGCGATAACCAGAGGATGCTCGGTAAGATTCGTGGAAACTTTGAGCGTATGTTCAAGGTGCTCGATACCAACGTCGCTGAGGTTGCTGCTGGCAATACGCTCGCCGATAAACTAAACGAGCGGCTCGGTAAGACGATTCAGTCTCGTAACGAGCAGGAGCGTGTCGAACGTGTTGGTAGAGCCCGGATTGAAGGGGCCTCTCAAGCTGTCATCGATTCTATCAATGCTGAAATTGATGAGCGTAACCAAGAGCTTGTCACGCTCAAGGAAATGCGTGCCAAACGGGATGCTCTTGCAGCAGAGATCGATAAGGGCGAGCGTATCCTGGCGATGGAGACGCAGCTTCGACAGGGCGAGCTGAAAGTTACCGACGAGCTGATACAGGCCACAGGTCTCACGAAGACGCAGTTAGAAGCTGTATCAGAAGCATTCAAATCCGGAGAATTGACTTTCGGTGCCGTCGATGAGCAGCTCAAGGCAATGTCTGCCGAGCTGAATGCGGTGCAGAAGACACTCGAAAGACAGCGTGGTGACATCAACGAGCAGATCGCTATTTCAGATACTGAAGCAACGATCGCACTTACGAAACAGCAACAGACTACAGCAGCAGCCCTAGCTGAAAAAACAACGGCTGTCGAGGGATCTACAGCAGCCGCTAAAGCATATATGGCTGAAAGTCAACGAGCCGCTTCTCATCTTCGTAAAGTATCCGAGGTACAGGCTGGTCGTGCTGTTGAGGTGACAACAAAAGCCGCAGCTCTCAGCGGAGGTCTGGCAACATCTTCTAAGGATATGCAGAAGACGGGGCTCAGCTTGCAAAAGCTGCTGGCCGGCGTGCTTGCTGTCGGCAAGGACCAGGCTGCTGTTGCTCAGGCTGTGAAGGGCGTCAGTTCCAAGATCGAAAGTAATCTACGAGGCAGTAAGATATTCCAGTTTTCTGAGGAACTTGCTCGCACAGGGGACCCTTTCCTAGCGTTTCAACGTTCTGTTGCGACGATGCAGCGTGATGTCCCGGCAAAGCTTGCCGAGATGTCGGAAGGTATCAAAGCATTTTATAACAATATGCGCTCCAACAGCCGTTTGGCGACCCAGGCTGTTGATAACTTCGGTATCGAAACTTTACGGCAGTTCTCCAATGTTGCCGATGCTATGTACGGCCTGGAGAAGAAACTATCTGGCGGTTTGACAAGAGGCATTGATAAGTTCGGAGAACAGTCTCAGGCGATCAAAGATCTCATAATGAAGACCTTCCTGCAGGGTATTGGAGAAGGTTTATCTGGTGAGAATATCGTCAAGAAGATTCAAGAAGCTCTGTCGATGAAGGGTCTCGGTAAAATCAAGATCCGTGCGACAGAGATGAAGAATGTTGTCAAACAGATCGAGAATAGTCTCTCCGGAATTGCCAAGTCTAAAAAGATCGTCGCTACCGGACATAACACGCTGGAGGCTATCGCTGCTGAAATGCAGAAAGGTGTTCGCAGTCTCGAAAAGCCTTCCGCAAATGCAGCTCAGACAGTCGCCGATTACTTCATGTCGTCGATGCCAAAGAAAGGACCCCTCCGTAGAACCTTCGTGGCAATGGGGCAGTTCGGCAGCATCATCGGTAATCAGATGATGAAAGGGACCGCTGATCTCGGCACGGCAACAAATAAATTTGTCAGCGGTGCATCAAAAGCCGGTATTTCGATGATGCAGGAACTCGGCAAAGGCATCGTCGCTGGCGGTAATAAACTGAAGGCAGCGACAGCCGGCATTCTAAAGGCGGCTATCAGAGATCAGATGCCGAGTTCTTTGCCGAAGTATGGTCCACTCCGTGATGGCATTATCAAGATGCGTGAGTTTGGACCTCTTGTCGGTGAACAGATGTTGAAAGGTGTCGGCTACCTAAAAGAACTGGTAGGGAGAGTTTTCAATGAGGGAATAGTTGGCGCTTTTTCAACAGTGCTCGGAAGTCTTGGTAAGGTCGTTCAAGGTGTTACCGCTGGAATATCATCGTCACTAAATTGGTTGGCGAACACCTTCGAGAAAGTCATCTCTTTACCGGGCACTCTTTTGATGAAGATGTCCAGCATGACCAAAGGCGTGCTTGGGTTGATCCTCGGTACAATTGGAATGGTCGTAAAAGCACTAACCGGGTTCATAGGTTTTGTTGCTGTGTTGCCATTACGTCTGGTAAGTGTTTTCACTGGTATTGTCGGTAAGGTGATCGGCGCTGTTACCGGCATGATTCAGAGTAGCATCAATGAGTTGTTCAAATTTATTGATGAAACAGCAAACAAACTCGTTCAGCTACAGCGCCAGGCCGTTGCTGTTGATGTAGATCTCGAACAGTACGATCGTTTGACTCGTGCTTTCGAGATGCTCGGCGTGAATGCCAGCGAAGTGCAACAAGCGTTCCTGACACTGAGATCTACAGTCACCCAGGTGATTAGTGAGGGCGGTGTCGGTGAGATGTCATCGATTTTCGCTAAGGTGGGCATCACATTCAACGATCTACAGAAAATGAAGCCTGACGAGATGTTCATGCGGATGGTTACAGCTCTCCGTAGTGGCACTCTAAGCATGAGGGACCAAGAACGTCTTCTGCAGGCGATGGGTGCTCAATTCGGCACACTTCGTGGTGCGGTCATGGATGCGACTGCTGATATCAGCGGGTCCATTATTGCCGCATCAAAGATCCCGCCGATCGGTAAGAAGGGTATTGAGGCCGCAGAAAAATTCAAAGCCAGCATCGAGACTTCTAAGCAGATATTCGAGCGCATCAAGATCATTATATTTGAAGAACTAGCGCCCTTCCTCGCGAATTTGATGAGCAACCTTGAAACGGATGGTATCAGTCTGGTTACGACGATTCTTGAACACGTTCGTGCATTCACACGTATCGCATTTAGATCTTTGGGACTGATCTTCGATTACGTCAAGGAAAATTGGATCAAGGCCAAGGATGGCAGTCAGAAATTCTGGAGCGATGTCAGTGCCGTTGCCAATGCCTTCTTCACGTTCATTGGCGGCGCTATAAACACGTTACTGAAACACGGCGGCGGTCTGGTGCTGACGTGGCTGGAGATGATCTTTGCGGCAATACCACCGAAGATCAAATCGACTTTGGCTAAGGCTGGTATTGACGCTCTTGCAGAGTTCATCAAGTTCGCTGCCAAGGCAGTTAGTTTTGCCAAGAACTTCGCCCTATCTCTCGGTGAATGGTTGTGGAACAAGATCAAACTTGGTGTTGCTGTTATTATCGAGAGCATCGCTTCAGGGTTGGAATCGATTCTGGTAGAGATCCCGTTCATCGGTGTCGATGAGGGTGATCTGACTAGCGGGTTACAGTATGCCATCGACACACTCAAGGAAGAAGCAGCAGAAACTGCAGACATCTGGGGTAACACAATAGATCGCCAGGAAAAGGACGCCGCACGTATCGAGAGTTTCTACGGCGGGATTCAAAAGAAATTGAAAGCCGCTGTTGATGAAGGTATCTCCGCTGAAAATGTTGAGAACGCCATCAAGGTAATTGGTAATAATGTTGATGAGCTGCGGGATGTCATCGGTGATCTCGGTGTTACTTCTCGTGATGTGTGGGATGCCCAAGCAGAACAGTTACGGCTACTCGATCCTATGACCGAAGGTTATTGGGACCAGGTGGCAGCTCTTGAAAAACAGCGTGACACGATTCTCAAGAATATCGAACTGCACAAGAAGGAAAAGGTTTCCGCACAGGAGTTGGTCAAGCATCTGCGGATGATGCAGGAGCTTGGCCTGGTAGATCCTGGAGCGATTACTGCCGGACAAGTCGAAGCTCAGCGCGAGTTGCGTAAGCAAGCTTCCGGCATGATGGGTGAAATCAACGAAGGGTTCAAAGAAGCTGGTGCTGCAGCTCTTGAGGGATTCAAGAAGGATGCTCCTGAGCTGGTACGGCTCGGCCAGCAGATCGGGTCCGTGTACGAGCAGGAAATGGCCGACATGGATCAGCGACTGCAGGATGCATCCGCTGAAGTCCAGAAACAGGTCGAGATTCAGGAGAACCTCGGTAAGGAGCTAGATAAGAACGTTCATAAGTTCGATGCGATTCTCACACGCCTTGTTGAGATTGTATCGAAGCAATCAGAGTACAACACCAAGGTTGCAGAACTCGGTGGTAATTATGATAAAGTTGGACAGGCCATCGCGAGCATGCAGGCCGAACGCTCTAAGATCCTCGAAGCCACGATAGGCAGCGAGGCCGAAATTGGATTCGACGCCGCAGAAGAACGATTCAAAGCCATTAGCGACATCGCCAAGACAATCGGTGTTGGTGACGAGGAGCGTCTCAACAAGATTAGGCATCAGCTCTACTTGATTTCCGCAGTAATGCAGGACGCCAGAAAGAGTGCGGTCAAAGGTGACATGTTTGGGCTCGAAGTTGCTGCCAGCGTTTTAGAAGACGTTGAAGATAAAATGGCAGAAATGCTCAAGGGTTTATTCGGAGAAACCCTCCCTGAATCGATTCGTGAGTCTCTCGTCAAGAAAGCCCCATTCACGGCGGGTATCGTAGAAAATCTAAAGAGCATCGAACGTCGTCAATTCTTAGCTGTACGTGAAGCTCTGCGTGCCATTCTAAAGGATGCCGCATCTGATCTCGGCTTCGAGATCTTTGATGCGATGCTGCCAGAAGACGAACGTCTGGTACATGTCTTCGAGACAATGCAGCAGCTCCTCACGGGCAGCACGGAAGAGGTTCGTAAACGGCTTCAGTATGCTGCTGAGCAGTTACAGATATCCGGAGCGCAGCACAATCTTGAAGCACGTATTGAAGAACGTCTCCATGCTCTTGTAGATCTTGCTCAGTACCGTAAACAGGCCGAGCAGGAAACGACGCAAGAGGAAGAAAAGCAGAACAAACTGCTGCAAACCCGGATCAAAGAACTATCCGGTGCGGGTCCGGATGCCTTCAGTTTCGAGGCGGCTGGCTTTGGCGTGAAGGAAGCCAAAGATCTGAAGCGTGAGATGCGCACGGCAGAAATTGCAACTGCCGAGGCTGTTAGAAAACTGAATGAGCTTGAGCGTGTTGCAGTGCTGTTCAAGGGTCGTAAAGAAGGTGAAGCCGCCAAGTTAGAGGCTGCTTCAGTACGTCGTAGATTGGAATTCCAGCTTGCCAAGGAAGGCATTACTCTCGATTCTGATTTCGATTTTTCAACAGCTACTGCCGGCGATATATCGGCGGAAGTCAAGGAGACCATCGAAGATGCAATGCGTCAGGTCGAGGTCTACCCGTTCATACATAGCAATATTGCAGCACCGATCGGTGCCGCTCTTGGTGACACCATAACCGGAGTCATCGATGGTTCGGCGAACAAAGCTGTCGATGCAGCTAGAAAAGCCGCTGAGGAGACAGGTAATTCATTCAATGCGACGTTGTACAGGATCAGTATGTTCGCCAAGAAGATCTTCGACGATCTGACGGACAAGGCTATCGCTTATCTGGTGAACGCTGCTGAGAGCGGGCTATCTGCCCTGTTGACCAAAGTTTTTGACAAGACTCTAGCCGCTGCGGCTATGGGTCTTCTCGCTATAGCGACGGGCTTCCTCTCTAACCTGCAGGGCAGCGCAGAAATCATCAAGGACACGGTTGATGATGCAGTGGCTTCCACTGAAGAGATCCGTGGTGTAATCTCTGGGACCACGACGGTCGCCATCAAGGAAACCGAGGAAGCGTTCAGGGCTTCAATGCGTGGAACTGAGAAGCGCCTGGATACGATCATTGAACTCATGCGTTCTGGAGCGCCTATGTCAGCGGGTAATCCGTTAGGTGCGACTGGAGGAACTACGATCTAGGAGGACTTAGATGCCTTTACGTGCGCCTAGTTACGGTGGCAGTCTTGAGGTGGCAACGCTGCCTAAGTACCAGCTCGATAAAAACGTGCTGGTGTTTCTGCCAGACCCGACTTTCGGGGCTGGCGGTAGTACGACCTGGAGCTATGAAGTCACCGAGATGTCAACGCTGACCATCAAAGACAGCGGTACGGTGAACTGGCCGGCACAGGGCAATGCCATCAAGATACATCTTGATCCTACGAAGTATTCCACGGGTGAAACCTATCGCGTGAGGATCTTCAATAGCTTGGTTGCTCTCGTTGATGAGTGGCACTTCATACCATTTGATGTTGCTTTCAGCACTGTCGGTCCGATCAACACAGCGGTGATCAACGAGTACGTCAAACGAATCGCCGGGCTGCTTGGGTGGAATACCGTCATCGAACATGACGAAGTTTCGATGGGTGTTCCTGGCCTGACAACAATAACGATCTATGACGGCAATCCGGATGATCCGGGTTCTAGTGTCATCTACCAATACAGCCAGCGTAAGATTGTGGATGAGACTCACCGTGTGGTTGGTGAGATTTCTGCTCGCGTGCAGTAAGGAGCTACGATGCCCTGGAATAATATACCAGATCTTCATGTGATCCCGGTGAGAGAGGGCGATGCCCTTCGGCTCATGTCGCCATTTTCACCATCACAGTTTGTGCCAGTGGCGACACATGGCGTCGGAATCAAGCGAATTGATCCTGTCGCGACTCCAGACGGAACGCCTTTCACTTTTAGTATGCCGCAGGTAGCTTCGCTGAATGATCCGACGTTCCCTGATGTGTTTGTTGCGACTACGATCGCGATCGACGCCTACAGCTATGATCCGGGTGATGGGCATCTGTTCGCGTCCTCATCCGCAAATAACCTGGTCAAGATCAATAAGACCACCGGGGTAACAGTGGCCACGATCGGCCCTCTTGTTACATCTATGGAAGGACTCGAATACTCACCGGGTGAAGGCGTTATTTGGGGTGTCAGCGATACGACTAACTCGCTGTACAGCATCAACCCATCAACAGCGGTGGCAACGTTGATCGGAGCATTGACTGTTGGCGGTACACCGATTACGACTCCACAGAGCCTAGCACGAGATCCTGTCACTGGCCGGTTGTACCTGTTGGTCTCTAGTGATGAGATCTATCTCGTCGATACCAGTGATGCGACCTGTCAACTCATCGCCTCGACAGGCATCGGCAGCATCGCGGCGGGTCTGGCGTTTGACACTCGTCGTAGAGTCCTTTGGATGACTTCCAGTTCTGGCGGCACGCACAATCTGTACGAGGTAGACCCAGACACGGCGATCGCTACGTTGAAGGGAGCAACAGTCGGCGTAGCTCCTTTTGGGATGGCTTACGACACTGACGACGACAAGCTGTTCTATAACAACTCCAGCACAAGTCTGTATCGTTTCGACTTTCCACCGGCAACAGCCGAATGGAATATCTCTTCATGGGATACGGCGCTGTACATCGACGGCAACCCAAACTTTATCGATAACGGTGGTGTCGCTACGGTGATCTTTGATTCGACGATACTTCCTTATCAAGAGGAGTATTACATCATCGGCGTCTTTCGTGTCAGCGACAGTCGTACGCTTGATTTTTCGATCCTTCATCGTGACAAGGCCAACCTCGACATCTTTGACTCTACTTCTGCTCAAGTAGATCTCGACATGCTTGAGCGGGCACTCGGCTTGGCGGGTCATAACGCCAAGTACAGATTGCTCAACATGCTGGCCGGTCAGCCATCAGAACATGAGGTTGCCATGTTCAATCCGGGTATCGTCGATATGTCGATCGATCCGGACAATCTTGATGACGATACTGGTCTTGCTGAAAAACTTGAGTTCACAACGGCTATCGACTCGAACGGGGATACGATTCGAGAAGTCGGAGGAGAATAATCCATGTCGTTGACGTTCGCACGCACAGGACATCGTTTCGGGCCGTACATGTTCGGGCAAAACCCGGCAGCGTACTATGATCCGACCGCTGGTAGCGTCAACGGATCTCGCATTCTGTATCACAGTGCTCTTGATGGGCTTGTCGCCAGGCAGATCATCTATCCGTTTCTTCCCGATGAAACAGTGTTCTTCACACTCGATGTGAAAGCGGATCGAGATCTCGCTACGGCTAAGACGTTACGTTCGAATGTCTTTGCCAAATTCCCGCAGGTAACTGACGATACGATCATCAAAGAGATCTTCCGCCCAGAGGGCGGCCTGGCTGTGACATGGGGATTTATTCATCGTGTCGAACAGATGTGGCTGAATGATCCTGATTGGGATGCCGGTGAATACATCATATGGAGACCGTTTGATCGCACTCACAAAGCGTACGCGGTTGATATTCTGAAGATCATGATTGAAAGCGAGGAGTGGAAACCCGAATACAGAGGTCGTACTGACTATATTCTTTCTCAAGTAAGTTGTGTCGATGAGAGTGCCAATGACGCGGAGCACCTCCGTATAGTGAAGTCGTACGAGAGATGGACCATCAATCAGTTTGAAATTCATTATCGTGTTAGGGCTGAGGCGATGCCACAAGGCACGCTGGTGTCGATCGGCGGTAGTGATACGCAAGAAGCAGGTTTCTTCAACATCAACGAGGTGTAGCAGGTGCCGTATAAGTACGGGACAACAGTTCTTGGTTACGGAAACGGGCATTGGTTGGAACGACCGCCCCGTAATCGCGCACGTTCGGATATCCTGAACCTTACGATGTTTGATGCCGGTCACGGAGATCCGGAGGGCGGCCATAATCCGATCCTGCGAGGCTTGGGGATGACTGTCATCCTTGAACTCAACCAGTACACCCGCAACTTTGAAATAGAGCTTCGCTACAATGATGGAACCACGACTTATACAAGAAATCTCAAACCTCTGTTCCAGTCTCGCGGGAGCAGGCGGTATGAAATGCGAACATATGCAGGCGACCCTGACGGACTCGGCTTTTCGGTTATCACTGACAATGATTACGCACAGGGGGTACACTTCACACTTGCCCTCACCTTTACAAACATTACACGCACAAGTCGAGTTGAGTATCAACTTGACATCGCTGACGAGTCAGAACCCGCCAGATGCCCGGTAACTGAAGAAACTGAAGACTTCGAGATGTTCGAACTCTTCCAGCGGGAAGGCTTCAGGTTCTGGAAGCACGTCAGTGATCCGACGTACGACTTTGCGAGCGGTCAGAGATTGACAATGTTCGTTCCCGATATAAGTGCGTTCTTGACAGCCTCTATGATCACGGCCTTGAATTGGCAGGCCGGGCATCATACTGGTGTTGTGTTTACGAGAGACGCTGATGGTGATGGCATAGGACCTGGTTTTGCACCAAACGACGGGAATCCGTTGTGCTAGGAAACATACATGGGAAGTCCGACAACATTACGGTATTCACTGCTCAAAGAGCGTCGAGGGTTTGGGGACAAACGTTTCTTGACGCTCGGTGACGGTGACGCCGGTATGTCGTCATATAATCCTATGCTTATTGGCTTGGGTGTTCGCTTCGTTGTATTCGGCAACAATGACACGATCAACGTCCGTTATAAACTTAGCCGTGTCGTTGATGGTGACATCACAGATGCGGCCGAACGTCGTTTCGTTGAAGTCGCTAACAAGCAGTGGGCGATCGAGGGAGCCCTTGGCGGAATGAAGCTTGGGTTCCCGCAAGATCCTCAGCCGAATTATGGTGTGCCACAGTGCTTCCGGATGGAATTGATCTCCAGCAACATCCGTCGCGAGGTTAGCCAGGTCTACTATTTCTGGCTGGCATCAGGGCCGTCAGGCTCGATCGCCGAACTCGATGAGCGTGTCGAGAGCGGCATGGCTCCATTTGCGTGTTGTCTTTACAAGGAACCTAACTGGACCCCGGCTGCTGCTGAAGCAGATCCTGCCGGTGCGGTGTTCAGTCCTGGTTCCGTAGGAGCGTCTGCGGTTGACTGTGAGCCTGAAGGCGTTTTCACAGCAACTAATCGAGATCCTGATGAAGGTGTTTACGTGCCTGGCACGTACGACCCCATCTACCACCAGCCTAACGCCCCGACTCCTTTAGAGCCGTGGTATGACGAGCCTGCAATTCCTGCTAAGACATCCGACGATGAAATGTTCACCAATGGTTTTGTACCAGCGTGGTTTCATGTCATAGGGGATACGGGCCGTTGGCATGCGTATATGATTCAGCATCTGGCCCCATCCGTGGCGGCCGCTGTACCGGGAGGGACTCCTAATAACATTCCGATCGACTATGCTGATGGACCTAGCCTCATTCCGGGACCGGCGAATGTCGGTCTTCCGATACTTGACGATTTCTGGCGTCTCGATCCGCAGAGTCCTGCGGATTACACGGTTACTATCGGGCAAACTGTATTTTGTCTGATGACTCCTCCGTCATGGATCAAGGGAGCTTCTGAGATCGTCCTTGTTGGGGGTAAGGACGCGACATGGAATGGGGGTGCTCTCAATGGACAAAACTTTGCTTATGCTCCGCCTGCTACGTTTGCGGATTTACTTGTTACTCCTTCGTTCTCGCCTCCTCGAATTTTCAATTGGATACTCGGAACCTGGTCAACGAACCCCGGAGCACAGGGAGTGGCCGCAGTAGCTGCCGGACCTATCCCGATTTCATTTCCGATCTTTCCTGGGTTAGTACCTGGCGATGTGATGGCGGTACAGGTGCTGATAGTATCCTCTGGTAATATTTTGACGGGGCAGCCTGCTGTCCCATTCGGATACTTGATTCCTGACAATACGCAGGCATCGAACGTTTATAAGATGGATGTAGTCTAGGAGCGACTCATGGCCGGATTGCCGGGAAGTGGTGTCAATAACCCCGAAGGTTTCGCGGATCTTACTGATCCCGCCGAACCGCACACCATAAACGTGCCGAGCATCACAGGTAACGTCAGCATCCCCTTGTCGGTGCTTCCTTTCTGGCGTAATGACGGCGGTATTCGCAGCTATGGCGGTGCGAAGTTTGTCTCGATATTTGAAGACGGAGTTACTGAAGGAACTTCGACAGACAGCGTACTGGCAATCGTTCAACAGCCGATTGAACAAGTTGGCACATTCACTCTCGTAGATCCGGACCCTCAGAAGATCTACGCGATCCGTATCAGACTGCGTTCGACTCAGAGTGACCCTAACTACAAGGACTTTGTGATTACGTTTAGAGTGGTGTCGCCGTTGCAGGTGCCCATTCAATTTGAAACGTACGATGATAGCGCTCTGCCACAAATAAATTTTGATCAAGGCTTGTCACAGTTCAATTTCACATCGGTTCCGCCATCTACAGAGATCCGTCTTCGTTCTGATGGCGATGGCATCATTCTACCTGTGTCAATGGCACCGTTCAGCCCCGAAGCCACAGCGTGGCTGCTGGGGCATCTGCAGCGGCAACGTGACGGCGTGTTTGTGGTTGACTTTCTCAAGAGCGGAGCTGTTGAAGCTACTGCACGAGTAGCTTACGCCTATAAGTGGACAGGCAGTGATTACACAATCACGAAGTACCGTCGTAAGGATTATCCGGATTGGGGTCAGTACAGCGGAACAGATTTCGGTGTCGCTGTAGCGTATATCTCTGCGACAGGAGAACCTGAATTTGAGGTCGTTGGTCAGTTCACATATCTGACCGTTGGTAAATACCCTGGCGGTCTTGCATACGATAACAGCACTAACACCATGTACTTGATGGAAGACGGAGGCGGTACAGACTCGCTCTATACCGTCGATGTTGAAACAGGCGTTATGACGTTGATCGGCGGGTCCGTCATACCTGGCACGCTGCATTGTCAGGCATTGGCTTTTGATCCTGTCGGTGATCGACTCATCGCTGGTGGGTTCAACAGCACTCCTGACGGTAAGATTTATGAGGTCAACAAGTCAACCGGCGCTGCTTCCGAGATAGGGACTATCGGGGCCTATCTTGTTCGTGGTCTGGCATATGACACTGAACGTGACGTAATCTACTGTTGCTCCAGCACAGCACCCTACCCGTTGTACGAGATCGATATCAGTGCGGGATTCTCCGCAACGCTGGTTGGCAACATGGGTACTTCGTTCGTAGGGCTGACGTTCGATACACTGCGCAATCGTCTCATCGGAACCAACGATGCGAACCCGGAGAAATTCTGGATAGTCGATCGTGATGACGCCTCACAGATTGAACTGTTCGATCCGAGTGGAATTTATGGAGCAGATCTTGAGGGTCTTTGTTTCCGCGAAGATCTCGATGTGTTCTACGCCGGAGCTGACACGACAGCAGATCCTAATTTCTATAAGCTGTCAATGGCCGCAGCAGAACTTCGTTTCGTCAAAAATTTGTACGGGGTAGGTCCTCGTTTTGAATCGGCCGTCGTTGCAGGGCCGAATGGCTTTCTTGATGTACCGCCAAAGATGATTCAGATCGGCGGCACACTTGACATTTCTTCCATAGTCGATTTTACAGATCAGCGTTTTCTACGCCGGTATGGGCTTGACGAGCAGCACGTCATGCTCATTGGGATTACGGATACACAGATTGTCGTAAGACAGATCCCATTATGGGATCGTGCAGTAAGTCTGTACTCTGTTGGGGGGCAGCAGGCCATAGCGGATCTCGATGCCCCGCCTACTTATCTTTTCAACTCAAGGGTCCCGCTGTGGCCCTTCCTAGCTTTTCCAAACTTCCTTGATTTCTTTGACCCAGCGCCTACCGCTCCCCATACGTATCCTGATCTCGAAAACATAAAGCTGATCGACCAGAACGGTGTAACCCAGCAGACCTGGGCCGATGATGTAACGCTGTGGAATGCTATGGTCTCTATGCGGCTGCCCGATCAAGGGACCTCGATTCCTGTGCTCGATATCAGGTCGTGGTTGTCTTCGACTGATTCATTCTACATTCTTGAGTACGATGTGATCGTCGATGCCACAGGTACTAACGACTACACGATCAGAAGTACGTTCCCTTTGAATGTAGACGGCGAATCCCTGATGTGGGAGCGTCCGGATCTCGATGTCATTGAAGAGATGCCTTCGTTCGAATTCAATGAGTGGGGCGTGCTGTCGATCACGACACCGAATCCGTGGAATGGTTCCGGCTTTACGATCATCGGAGATGTCAGCAGCCAGGTGTTCCTCGTTCAAGGCGCAGGTACAACGCAGGATTATGATCTCGCCGGTACGATCATGTCTCGCGAAGCCGATTATGTGCTGGTGCAGTGGTCGAACGGCGGCAATACGATAGCACTTCATGTACCGACAACAGCGGTCACGCAACAGCTTGTCGGTAGCAACCAGGTGCGAGCTTTCTTTGATGGCAATACGATCATGTTCCCGATCGGCGGACTTTCTGAAGTACAGGCATCCGGAGGCGTGAAGAACATCATTCTGAAAGGCGATGTTGGGTCTATACCGCTTTACGATGTTGCTGAAGGCGTCATCTATCGTCTTGGTCTGTGGGGTAAAGGATCTCGGCTGTTCGCGAATCCAGCTACCCCGCATTTGGACATTCACTTTGATGGGACAACCGATCGTTCAGCCGTTCGTGTCGCAAACACGTTCTACGATTTCCGCGAGCAGGGTCGCTCGAACGGGACACTGGCCCTGGCCAATAGAGGCGGTCCTTCGACGATGGGGCTCAAGGGACTCGCGTACGCATTCTCGATGCCGCGTATGAAGTTCCTGTCTGAAACGGCGGAGATTGAGTTTGAGAACGATGGGTCTAACGCGACCTACCAGACAGCCCAAGTGATGTTTATCAATGGATCTACAGGAGTACGACAGCAGATTATAGGCACGCTCGTGTTAGGCACCGCGTACCAGCTCGGTGACGCCGGACGCGGGCTGGCTGTAGGAGATTTCATCGTGGTATCGGCTGCTCATAGGAACGGCTATACTACGACAGTGATGTACAAGCTGACAGAGGATTACAGCGCGGCATTGAAGGTGACACCAGAAGGCTATCTGTAATGTTGAACTCTCTAGTAGGCACCGAGCTTGACGATAAGGCTCAAGCTCATGACCACATCCCCGCCTTCAAGGTGATGTGGTTTTCTCGTTGGCAGGACAACGATAGCGATATCGTTCGTGGAACGTACAAACAGACGCCGGTCAACATCACTGACTATGTTCTTACCGGCAGTTTGAATCTTGACAGCAAGAGTGACGCCAGTTCGGCCTCGCTTACCATTGCTCTGAAAAAACTGTCATTAGGTATGTTCTATAACTGCATCATCAAGATCTACGAAGGCGATTCGCGGGTCGATGAAGATGATTGGCCGAATACGTTTACAGGGTGGCACGTTGGTCAACCTGGGGCAACTGAAGGACTCCAGGATAAAGTGATCAACATCGAGGAAAGCCAGACTGAGCGGGGGACTCTTCCTACGGTGAATCTTTCATTTGTAAGTAGGGAGGCTCAGTTCACTGAACGTGAGATCACGAGCGACGGTTCTTGGTATCCGAATGTCAAAAATAACGATGATCCAAACTTCACATATCGAGACAGCTATGACGATATCGGAAGCATCGCTCGTGAACTGGCTACTAACACAGAATGGGGCATGGGCCTTGAGAACGATGAAGTTCTGATCGGCCCTCTCCCTTATCGTATCGAGAAACAACTTCAATTCGTTCAGGTCAATCCGTTTGAGGCTCTCAAGACACTCGGAGAGGTCCTGCACCTGGCTCCGCAGTTCAACGGTGAAGGTAAGCTGCGTTTCGTATCGCGTCGAATCGATGGCACCGTGAGTAGATCTTATTCGGGACTGCAGATAGCGAACGCAGCGATGTCGGCGACGGCTTTCAATACTGTCAACTGTATTACGGCCGTTGGTCTTGATAAAGAGATCTCGAAGGTCATCAAACCTTTCCAGAAGATGGCCACGGGTAATGGCACCTGCGGGTTCTTTGATCCTAGTGTTGAATTTGAAGATACTTGGAGTGACGACAATCAAAGGTCCTATCTGGTTCTGACCGGAACTAATGTTGAAGATGGTAACGGCAACGTTATTCCGGAAAGTCCGGCTATTAGAAACATGCGTCGAGAATTTCGGGTGTTCGGTGGGGGTTCTACATTCTTCATCGAAGATCCTGAGTTCTTGAGCTACGATCAATACGGTTACAAGATCACTGTTAGAAACAATACTGATCTTGTGTACGTGACATTGGTTGCGTTGTTCCTGACCTACACGATAAATATCGGGATTGCTTCTTACATCAAGCAGCAGGCATCAGCCCACGTACACCCGCCAGGGGCACCTTCCCCAGACAACATAACTGCTACCGCTCAGGCGATGGTTTACGATCTGCTGGCTTCTACGGCGTTGTTGGCAGCGATCTGGCTGCTGCAACAGGTCGGTAACTTTTCGTTCGACATTTGGGCAATACCGTATGAACCCGTTTATAAGGAGCTGAAGACCGAAGTTGTTCTTGAACACTTTGGCTCTAAATTCGCCGGGCAACCTTTTCGACAGTATGAGCGTCGCGAAGTCGAGATCAAAAACTACATCTTCTCTTCGAAGGACGACTCTGTTGTTGCAGCAGGGCCAAACGCGGGTCAGCCGGAAGTTACGAATCCCGGTCTTCTTACGTTCGCTGAACGCGAGTTATCGATCCGGATGTCAGAACAGATCGTGCGCAGTATTCAATTGAAGAGGGATATTTTATTGGAGCCTGGTGATTTGTTTCTCGATGAGGACACGGGCTTCAAGTACAAGGTGAAAGCAATCAACCGAGAAATCGGCCGTGGTATCGCTCCGATGATGTCGGCGAACGTGTTCAGGATAGCATAATGGCAACTGACACAAGATTTGGTGCGCAGACAGAAGCTGAATGGCAGCGGGTTCGTGATACGATCCGTGGCTGGGCCGGTAAAGAAGTTGCCGCCGGCCGTGAATTCACAACCGGCATTCTGCTTGAGGATGTTCGTACCAAAGAATTTCCTGAAGATGCTGCTCCGGGACAACCGACAGAGGTGGCTTTCGTTGCTAACGTGAAGCTCATCGAAGTATCCGGGCGTCCTGTTGTTCGTGATTGTCTTGTCGCCAACCAAGCCCGGCAATGGGTGGCTGATGCTATTGGCACTCCTGTTTTGCTGAAGATTGACAAGACCGGCAACATGCAGGTTATTGGCCGTGCAGCAGTGAACTTTGATGACAACGATGATTACGTTGTCAAGTACGTGCCGATCCACGATATCGATGGTAACAACCTCGATTTCTTGTTCGGTCTTGATTATGTGCAGTTCGCCGATCTCAGTGTTGATCTTCGTACACAGATCAATGCTTATCGTGCGACTCTGGGACTGCCACCGCTGTACGTTCCTGTGAGCGGGACTGTGTACGGCGGGACAGCTCCTACAGCTACAGTTCATCTGAGCAGAACACCTGCGACCAACATCGCTGTTTACGCGACGTTCCCGGCGTTCAACGGATATCTTGACGAGATCCGGTTGTACCTGAATAAAGTCGGATCGCCATCAGGGAATATCCGCGTTCGTCTTCGTGAATACGACACAGCACAGCCGCAGGACCTCGGTGCTGTCATCGAAGAGATCGAGATATTCGATGCAGCAACACTGCCGGGATCTCCAGGATGGCATACGAGCACTCCTGCAGCTCCGATTCCACTGGCTCTGGTCGATAATCTTTATTGGATCGAGATTCGATCTGACCTTCCTGTCTCCGCGACCGATTACATCACCGTTCATCTTGAGTTTACGGTTTCTCCATCGACGAACACGCTCGTCGAAAGAGCGCCGCCATTCGGCGGGTTCCTCGGTATGTTAGCCGATCTTATGTACGAGGTTGATTACTCGGCGGATGGTGATGCCGTTTATGTAGATCCCGTCGTGTACGTTCTCGGTGAAGATTACATGCCCGGGTACATCCCAACTGATGGCGGTCCTCGCGGATCTACAGGCGGAACCTTGACCTGTAGGCAGGAAACTGTGATCGTGCCGTGGAATGATCCTCGTTGGCAGTGGGGGAGCGCCCCCACGGGTTGGCCGGCCGGAACATCTTCATGGGGGCTGAAGGAAACAATAACAATATGTAATTCAACACCGTAGGAGTGCTATGTCGGGGATGCCTTTTCCAAACATCGGCGATATACCGGAAATCGCTAAGCTGGGAGCTTTGAAGACTCTCGCTGACGGGACACTGTTTGCCTTCGCTCTGCAAGCGAAGTTGAAATACGAGATTATGCACGAGAGTGCTGTAAAAGAATTCTTGGACACCTTTCAGAAGAAGCACCCGAAGGCGGTTCTGGTGAGCTGCAACGTGGGTAACTTCGAATACTGGAATAAGTTCATGGCCGTGTACTACGAGCTTGAAGAGGAATAATCATGGCGAGCCCACCATTTTCAGGACAAGATTACATCCTGCCGATTACGCCTAGTAATTATGTCAATGACATTGAGGGTAACTTTTCTCTCACAAGAACAGAGATCCTCAATCTGTACGCAGCCATTCAGAGTGGAACTCCGGACAGCTCGTTATTCGGTGCTGGCATCTTAGAGGTGAATGGGCATTTCCAATTGACCCGTATCCTAAACAAACTGCCACAGTACATCAGCCCGGCCGCAACAGATCGAGTGTGGTCAACGAACTTCTTCAATCTGGAAGACGGTAACACGCTCGGTTATGCAGGCACCAATTATACCTATCATCCGACACAAGCTCTCGGATGGTACATCGCGTATGAGCTGCTTTTGGGCTCGACGCACTTCGGCGATTTCACAGGAACCGATGAAGATATCTTCACGCTCTACTTCGATGCTGGCACGCGGTATCGTAATCCTGTCACTGAAGATCTCCCGGTGTTTTACCAGCCGGTCAGCTATCACTTGCCTCGACATCGTTGGGCGGGTAAGGCTCTCACTATGAAACTCAAATACCGTTGTAACGCCAGCCAGGCAGCCAAGCTGTACGGAACTTGGTCTGGTGGTGCTAACGGCTGGCAGAAGGAGGATTCAGGGACACAGTATCTTGAAGACACGGGAGGGGCTTGGAGAACGATCGAACTAGGTATCCAGCCTGATGACGATGCCCTTTACTTCGAGTTTGGGATCGACGTTCAAACGACGAACGCATTTACACTGGACATCGAGTATTTCATTCTCACAGACAACCCGAATCGTTACGCGGGCGGTGAAAAGTCTGCGTCGATGTTGGCTCAGCAGGTTTGCATGGGTCAGCGGTACTACGGGCAGTACAGTGCTGTCAGGACAGTCGGCAGTTTCCTCGTGAACCCGACAGTAATCGTTGATACCGGCGCACAGATCCAGGACATCATGCCGTTCCTCCACAACCAGCAAATGCTGGCACCTGGAGAGACCACTCCAATCTTCGCCATGAAGTATTTTGATGATCCGGATCTATGGCCGTTGGCTGAGACTTACAGTAAAGAGGTGCTGCTGTGGCCCACCGTAATAAGCCCAGTACCGGGTATAACAGCTCTCCACGATCTTTGGCATCGAGTCAATAACACGGCTGCTGTATCGGTGCGTCCTAGACTGCATTCGGTTTCAGATCCCGGTGCGTACAACCCGACCCTCGATGAAGACATGCGTCAATGGTATGCGGCTGTCGGCTGGGAAGTGTATTTCTACTATGTGACAGATGCGACTGACATCAGGAAACTGATACCGTGTTGTCCATCTGCGGGGATGGCAGAAGCTATCAATAACTTCCCGCCATTGTTCACCTAATCTCGGTAGAATTGTCTTGGGGCTGGGAGTTGTATCCTGAGTCCCCCCAGTAGCAGGATCAGTTTTTCCGTTGTTTCCAGACCCAGGAATCTCGTCAAGACCCGGAGTTCGTTGAATTCCGGGTTTTTGATCAGAGCCATCTTGATGATGTCAGCTCGATTGATCACTCGCATCAATAACCCTCGTAGCAGGATGATGGTCGCGTTCACCATCTCTACGGGCTTGCCATACTCGGTGTAATCGATTTCTTCTTCTTCAAGTAGCGCAAGCACGTCTTCGACGCAGGCCGGGCAGGCTGTGAAGCGGTGTCGTTCGACGGTGGTTAGTAGATCGAACATCAGGCGATCGCTGACGTAGAACGGAAACGAATCTTTGATGATATCGTAGTCTTCTTTGTCAAGGTAGTTATCGACTTTCTTGCGATCCTCGATCAAGTTCTCCGGACTCGGTTTGCGATCGAAGTTCAGAGGAAAGTTATACTCGCCGTCGAGTTTTAGTTCGATCGAGAGAGTGTCCTTGGGCAGTCCCTCTGCCAGGAGCTGCGGTTTTTTCTTCCGGAGCCAATCCCAGCACAAGTTTCTGGTGATCTTGGTCATCCAGTTGTGGAGGCGACCCTTTTTCGGACTGTAGCGATCGATCATTCGAAGGATCTTCAGGAAGGCATCCTGCGCAAGATCTTCGTGATCCTGAATGTTGGCACCCTTAGCGAATTCACGGACAGCAGATCTCAGGAACGGCTGACAGTGGTCGTAGAATTCACCGTGCAGCTCCTGCAGGATATGGGGTGCTTGATCACGTTGTTTTGAGAAGGAAGCGATTTGAGCATTACGCTCTTTGATCTGGAGTACCAGCTCAGTTGCCGCTTCGTTGTCGAAGATCATGGTCTTGGACTTCACGCAGGCGCTCCCACAGGTACGATAGTTTCTCCATCTGATTTGGCGGGCGTTGGCCTGCGAGATCTGGATCGATTGCCAGGACTCCCATGGTGGCCATCACCGCAGCATCAGCATAGTGTAGTTTGGCCTTTTCGGGAACCCCCTTTTGCTGTCTTGAACCATTCAATGTATGCGCGGTGCCACGATGTTCGAGCCATTGTTGTACGTCAAATCCGTTGAGCCAAGGACACAACATTTGTATGCACAACAGGATCTCCATAGGTGTCGGATTGTCTTTGTCGATTGTTTTCTTGCCCTGTACGTTGGAGAACTGATTCACCCAGATATTGTCAACCGTTAGAGTCTGTGCGCCGTACATGTTGACTACCTGGCGAACAGCCGCATCAGCCGCACCACGATAGTAGATCGTTTTTACGTACCTAGCGTTCGGACTGGCGGTCCATTCTTCAATGACTATAAGAGCATTCAGTTTGAATATTGGGTTACATACGTGGCGTATAGCCCCTCGAACATAGTCAGCGAGTAAATTGATTCGTTGAAAGGTCTCTTCGCGTTCTTGAAATTCTTCAATCGGAAATTTGATCTTGAGTTGTTTCTTTTCTTTAGAGGTGGGGGCCTTTACCGTTTTTACGGTAAGAGCTGAACTCATGTGAACGAATTGAGGACGACCGTTACGCAGGTCGATTATGGCGAGGCCGAGTGTCGCATAGCCGGGGTCTATACCGATGATGAAGTCGTATCTCATTCTTGTTCCTTGCGTTCAGTCAGAAACTGTACGTAATCAGCCAGGTTGGTCCTGAAGCTCGTTACCTTTGATACGTACTCCAGGTTGACGGCTGAGTTCTCAAGCAGCGCTATGCGGTTGTCAGCGATCCTCGGCGACCACACATCGTCGAACTTGTGTTGGGAGGCTGTTTCTAATTGCCATCCGTTCTTGAATACAATCTTGTGAACATAGCCGATCACGGTGCGGTCGTAATTCCACTCGTGCTGCTCAAGCCACGGTCCCGCTCCCGGAGCTTGGATGTTGATCCATCGGTGCATATAGACGAAATCTTCAATCTTGATGGTCAAACCAGGGACAATGAAGAAACCGCCCTGTGCCGTGTTGTCGTTGTGCATCTGATCGGGCATCGTATGCCATCCAAGAGACACCCATTTGAGCAGAATGTCATCGTTATCGATGAACAGCTCCTGTTTGAGCGGTGGAACGTTGATCAGATAGCCGAATTGAAACAGCGCGATTTTTGGTTCTTTAGCCATGAGTGTTTCTCGCTACGCTGCTGACAGTTCTTCGATACGTCCCCGACCATCAAGCAGTCTGCAACGGTATCCTTGAGTAATGTATGACGCTACACGCTCATCGTTGGTCAAGATGAGTGACGTAACGCCGTATTCTTTGGTGAAAAAGTCAAGCAGCTCCACAACCGCCGCTTTACCGGCCGGATCAAGCGTATCTGCGATCTCATCGAGGAACAGTAAGCCTGTGTTGTTGACATGCTTTTGTGCCATGAGATATAGCGTCAGAAAAACGACGAGATCTACGCGAGATTTCTCACCGCCCGACATATCGCCATAACCTTCTTTGATTTTGCCACCGATTTTACGTGTGACTTCGACATGGAATCCTTCGATGATCTTTTTTCCGGATGCCTTGTGAGAACGGAACTTCAATTTGAGCTGATCAGCGGACAGATGGTGCATGAACGCCTGTGCGATCGCTGTCATTTCCGGGCACAACGTTTCGAATGCATAGTGCTTGACGCCCTTGGTGCTGAAGGCGTCGATAACATGGTTCCACAGGTCAAGATCCAGCTCGTAACCGATGATCTGCTGATCTGTGGTGCAGATCTCGCTTTCGAGATCTACGATCTGCTGTCCATACACTCGTGCTTCGGTGTGGTACGGATTCTCAGTTCCAGGAGCTGGTATTGCTTCGATCTCTTTCTGTAATCGACTGATTCTATCCTGCGCTCGCTGAATATACGTTCTGTGTTCAGATTCCACCGCAGTAATGGCGCTGTATCGCTGCTCGAAAACGTCTAATGGTGGAACAGGCATCAGATTCAACTCTTCAGTGACAGCGTTGTACTCGTTGGTAGCTGTGGCTGCTTTAGCAATCAGCTCAACGCACTCTTTATCCATCGTAGCGATGACTTGCTGTTTAGAATACGGGGCACCGAGGATCTGCCCGCACATGGGGCAGTCTTTAGTCTCCTCGTTTCGGATCTTGTCAAGTTTTTCAGAGTGCCCATGAAGCGCAGTATTTGCTTCCAGCATCGCAGTCTGGAGACGCTGTCGTTCGTTGCGTTTATCGTTCAATCGGGCTGTGGCTAGTTTGGCTGCGCTCAGATCTTCCTGGGCCTTTATGATGGCCGCCCTGTTCTGTTCGATGACCGCCTCGTACTCCGTGATACGTCGTTTCGTTTCTCTGATATCCTGTTCCAGAGGGGTGCGATCACGGGTTGCCTGTTGATCGAAAGTAGCGGCATTGGTCTTTGCGAGATCTCTCTTCAGTTTCAGGGTCTCAACCTGATTTGTCCAAGTATCTATCTGATGTTTGTTCTCGGCGATCTTTGATTTGATCTGAAGACCCTGTTTGACAGCCAATTCCTTTGCGGCCTCAAAGTCCATCGGCAGGATCGTATCGAGGATCTCTTTCTGTTTCGCATCAGTCAGTCTTGAGAACTTGGTATCTTTATCTCCGCTGTATACAAACACCTTGAGATAGAAATCGTAAGTGCAACCGATCGCTTCGTTGATCGCATTCTGAACGACCGCCATGTCGCCGGTCACGGGTTCGCTGTTACACCAGAACTCAAGACTATTGGGTTTACGGCAGCGTTTTACAGCGCACGCCTGGCCCTGGGTATTCTTGAACTCGTAATAGACTTCACATTCTTTTTCAGCGACGATATTCACAGGGCTGTTAGCGCTCTGCATGTCGGGCCACTTACCGAACAGCGCCCACATCACTGCGTACATGATCGAGCTTTTTCCTGATGCGTTGGTGGTAGCGTAATCGGAGTTGCTGCCACTGTCACCGAGCACCAGGTTGTTCGTGCCTTCTACGAAGTGAAGGTCGAAGTATTCGTAGGACCTGAAGTTCTTTGCTACGAGCCGCATTCGATTGCTCCCTGCTGAAGGCACCAGCTAATGCGGTCGCGAATGCATTGAATCTGAACCTCGTTCAGCTCCTTGCGGCTATCGAGTTTGTGTTCAATCCATCCGTTGACCAGCTCGTTGAGTTCGGATGTTGTGATACGGGGTGCCTCACTCATCTCAAGTTCGTCAGCGATACGCTTTTCCAAATTGAGACGAACGAAGTGTCCTTGTTCTTGTAGAGCTTTCGCCTCTTCTTCAGTAGTTGCGATCTTGAACTCCGGAAGATCTCCCTGACGTACCGGCCAGATGCAAAGCCCTTGGCTGTCTTTACCAATCAACCACCAGCCACATTCATAATCGGCCTCGTTGAATGAATTACCATGAGTTGCACCAAGATGATACCCGTGCGTGCCTACGGGCTGGTGCTTGTGGATGTCGTTGAACAATATCAGGTCAAAGTATGCGGGAGCAAAGTCATCGAACTTCAGCCCTCCAGTCAGCTTCAACCCTCGCCCGATCGCGGCACCGCCAAGCGGGTAGTGTGTGAACAGGATCTTTGGTTTGTCCGTGATCTCTTTGGTCATGTCACAGATCGCTTCGAGATCTGCTTCACGCTGTCCCTGCGTCGAGTAAAACGGCAGGAAACAGAAGACACATTCTTCGGTAGCGAACACCCAGGCGGCCGGGATGACTGTGATATGCTGAAACATCCCAAGAGCCGTCAGTGTCGTCATGTTGGAGTGCTTGTCGGGTCGTTCATGGTTGCCGGTATTGACCCAAAACAGAACATCAGCGTTGTCTATGCAGATCTGGTATAGCGCACAAAGCACTAAAGGGCTGATTGAGTTCTTGAGGTGCATCAGATCGCCGTTGTGAATCAGTGGCACCTTGTAGAACCTTGCCTGGTCGAACCCGAAACGCAGCGATGTCACGCTACGTTCGATGCGCGATCCGTATGGCCTGACGCTGGGGTCGTTGAACTGCCCATGATCATGCATGTGGTGATCTCCACCACCCACCGCCCAGACTTTATCCGGGCATCTGATCAACTGTAACGCCATTGCGAGCCCTTTCTTGTAAAACCCCGTGCTGGATCTTCTGCAGACTCAACGATTCGCACCAGCGTACGAACTCATCGTAGTTACCTGGGTACTGACCGTGATAGTGCTGCGTGCGATGAATCATGTCCGTCATCCAGCGGCTAGGTAGTTCCGATAACTGCTTTGATAGATCGTAATCTCTCAGTGCTTCATCAGAACAAATGTACTCGTACTTCCCGCCCTTCTTATCGGCCCATAGCATCCTCGCCATCGTGAAGCCGCCAGCTCTGGCGATGTTCCACGCCCACTTGGGGCCGATGCCTTTCAGTCCCTCGATGTTATCGCTGGTGTCACCGAGGCAGCATTTGTAGTCAAGCCACGCTGCCGGTGTCGGCGGGTGCCAATGCTCTGACGGGTGAGCCTTTTTGTTGCTCTCGATGAACCTCGATGTCTGTTGTGGGAAATCTGTTGCCGTGATCCATACCTGCACTTTGGCACCGGGGTAGTACATCGTCGTACCAGGACCTACGAGCTGAATGAGATCCTTATCCGTGGATACGATGATGTTCTCGGTTGTCTTGAAAAATTCCGTAACCAGCCAGGCGATCAGATCGTCGGCCTCCATCATGTCCTGCTCGAACCAGTAGCAGGGCAGGCACTGCAGCGCCGCTCTGAGCACGGGGAGCTGACGCTGGATCGCTTGGTACTGCTTCTCCTGTTCCTTGTTTCGTTTCGAAGCTCGATTCTTGTAAGACTCGTTTATAGAGATGCGCCAAGAGTTCCTCATGCCCTTCGCGTCTTCGGGGCGCATAATACGGTCGCTGACAAATGCAACGTGGGTTGGTTGCATCTGTTTCATGTACGACTCGATCATCGTAAACACCCCGTGATAAAGACCTGTGAAGGTATCTCCCGCCCACAGGTTCCTGAAGGCGTAAGCAGCACGATGTGCCAGGTTGTGAAGATCGAGTATCAGCGTTCGTTCCATGGTCACTCCATTGCAGGCGGTGGAGGCATTTGTGATGCCGTTGGTGGAAGCGGCATCTCATTAGTCGATTCTTCTGGTTCTTCCTCGCGGCCGGTGAGAAGTAGATTCTTGTATTGCTCCAACACGCGACCAAGCTTGGCACCGTCCTGGACATACAGATCGATGAACTCAGTTCGTTTGAACTTGACTGTGTTCGGGTCCCAGATGGCGTCAAACAATGGGTGGTTGAAATGCCAACGACCGCCGTGGTAATGCTTGATCAAGTTACGTTGCAGCAGAAACTCCCACATCGAGTTGATGCGATCAGTGCCGGTCTGGCCGAGCATGAATAACGGGATTTCGGTCTTGATGCCGGTCAAACTCTTCATGATACGTGCTCGCGTGATCTGACCAATTTGGTTGATCTTCTGATCGAGAGCGTGCCCGCTGTCGCCAATGACGATCTCACCAGTTGTCGGATGCCGGTAGAGCTTCCCGTTCGCGGCCATCGCAAGCATGATCCTGGTCGTGTAGTAATACTCCTGAGATCTTGTTACGGCTGCCCTCTCGTAGCTGTTACCTGTGAAGTTCAATTTGAGACGTTTCTGTGAGAGATGCAGAGCTGCAACACGATCATCCATCCACAAGCATGTGCGCAGGAACTGCGACCACACCCGTGCCTGTAGCGCAGGGTTCGGGTCTGGGACTTCGCCGGTCTTTGGGTCATACGCCTCTTCTTTCGACGGTACGGCCGTTGTTGAATCAAGCACCGTGAGGATCAGGGTTTTATCTTCCGGACGTAACAGGTTCGGTGTTTTGAGCTGATCGGCGATTTTGTTGCAGCGGGCCTCAGTACGTTTGTGATCGCGATCGGCAAGTGGCAGGTAACGGCGGTAGTAATCATACAGCCCGTCGTTCGCTGTGCTGGGATTTTTCTTGTCGTTGCTGAACTGTTTCCGGATGCGATCGAGATCTTCGTAACGAGTTGCTTCGACAAACCGCAGCATGTCCGTGAAGTATTGTTCGATCGTCAAACGATATTCGGGGAACTCATCTTCGATGTAGTGAAAGTTAGGTGACGCGAAAGCGTTGGTGCCGAGTGTCGTGAACCTGGACTCGATGAGCTTGCGCTCCTTGTCGTGAACGATGCATACCGCGTTCATCATCAAAGCGTTGATGATGATCTCAGCAGCGATCGTTGATTTGAACATGTTCGGATCTCCGGAGATCTCCGTGAACATGCTCGTTGAAACACCGCCGAGTAGCAGGTTCAAGATGTCGCTGCGAAATGGTATCGTGTACTGCTGTTTGTGTTCTCTAACACCTGCGTGTTGGGCGAGCAGCATTTTCATCGATTGTGGTGTATATTTTTTCTTAGCCATCGAGTATCTCCTGTTCCCAGCCCTCGTTTGTCATGCAGTCATATCGGTCTACTGAGTGATCGTACAGCTTATCGATCCCGTGATCGATGAAGTCATACCAAGCAACAGCGGTTCCGTCAGTCCGTGGCATCAATGGACGCCCCGCTTTTTGTATGTTGACATGATCGGCTCGACCACCTTCTGCGTTGATTGCATAGTCCGCGTAAAACGTGACTCCTTCTCGCCAAACTTTTGTAGTCACAACAGTATGCAGCTCTCCGCGATTGAATTTTTTGAGAGAGTCGTCCCGTTGTGCCTTACTCATTGTCGTCGAACTTACGAACACCGAGCCAGGCAGTAAAGCCTCCAGGTTTTGCCCGTGGGGCACGCGATCGACGAATACGATCCCACGCAGCCCCTGGTCGCGGTGGTGATGGCATATCTTCGCGATCTCATTGTTGCGTTCGAAGTTGTGTACGATCGCGTTATCACGCAACACGTTCCAGGTGTCCCATATGATCGGCCGATGGTATATTCGTTTCCACCGACATACAAGCATTGCCACGATTCCGTGGTCGGCTAAAATCTTTGCCGGGGCTTCGGCCCGTAGCGGCCCGCAGTACCCTTCGATGAGAAGATCCTTTTCAGGCTGTTTCTTGAACGGAGTTGCCGAACCTCCCCACGAGTAAATCAGATTCGGACAGTGGTCGTAAATCAGACCGCCGAGTTCTCCGAACTGGTGGCACTCATCACGGATGATCGCTTCGGTGTTCAGCAGATACGGTTTGTGGTCCGGAAGGAGCTGGCGCTCTTTGTCAAAAAATGATTTGTCGCATGCGATGGTAAGTCTTTGCCAGTTGTCCTTGATCCCCGTAGTCCGTGCAACAACCCCCACAGGCTCACCGAGCCATTCCGAAAGCTCCTCATGCATCTGCGAGCAGATCTTCTCGGTGTGCGCGAAGATAATCGTCCTGGGCCTACCACGAGCGCACCACCACCCGGCGTAGGTGTAGCTCTTACCGAAACGACACCCGAAAGAGATGATGCCGTAGTAGTGCTTCAGCATTTCACCCACACCCCACTCCTGGAGATTCCGTAACTCGCCAACCGGATCTCCGAAGATGAACTTCTCCTGGGCCGGCGTCGTCATCTCCCATGACACGCTGTAGCCGTGTGCTTCTAACGCACGAACTACACGAGGAGTATGTCCGCGTAGCAGCGTCATGTTCATCGAGTCGAAATAATCGAACGCACGTCCTTCGTTGTTCCATGCGGTGACAGCTTGTTTAGCCGCCAGGGAAATTGAGGAGCGGTCATAGATGGATGCCGACACAGGAAGAACGATTCTTGTGACGGGACCGTGTTCGATTATTTTGATCGTCTCTCTCATATTTCAAAATTCAAATCTCATGACAGCGAGCCGCAAGGCGAGCTGCTCTTTTATTCTTTAGAATAAAAGACTCCCTGTTTGAAATCCCTGTTTATAAGTCCTTGTTTTAGGAGGTGCCATTTTTGACACTTTTGAGGTGCCATTTTTGACACTAACAGGTGCCATTTTTGGCACAAGGGCAGGTGCCATTTTTGGCACCTCAAATTGCGATGAGAGCATTTGTAAGGGTGTCATTTTTGGCACCTCAAACCCTTTTTGACGTTGCATTCAACCAGAGGTCTATCTCCGGTGTGATGATGAAATAGTAGTTGGTAGTTGCACGAGGGTGTGCGCGGTATTTATAAAGGTAGCCGAATTTTACGAGCGATTCGACCGCACGATAGATGACTCGTCTTGACTTGCAGAGTTCCTCCATCAGGGTCGTGACTTTGACGAAGCAGTAATGCTTTTCGCCAGCGTATCCTCGGAGTCTTCCGAATAGGATTTTTTCGAAATCAGTTAGACGTTGATCCTGGAGGATGTATTGAGGTATGTGACAATGGGCCGGGATCTCCTTCGGAAAATATGTCCGAGGTCCTGACGGTACATTACTCGCAGAGTCGTACTGCATCCCGGCCCTGTCACGGAGGCCACCCCATCCTCTTGTGCCGAGGCTCAAGGAAGGACTAGCTACAGTGCTTCGAGGGATGGGGCGACCGAATTCTGTTCAATCAAAAAACCTCGTACACTGCAGCACTGTAGCTGCACTAAAGGTAGAACGAAATCGGGGCCTGTCAACAGAAAAATTCTTGACATGTTATCGTGTCAAAGTATCTTCCTTCATCTAAGCCGCCTGTGACCGGCGCAAGAAGCTATAAACTCGTGTCATTTAGCGCACGGGGGTGCCTCTGGCAGATGGGTCACAGCATCTGCCAGAGGTTTTTTCTTGAGATTGTGATGCAGTACGATCAGCAAGAGTTGAACAGGATTATCAGGTCTCTCTTCGACTTGTACGAGCGCCGGTATCACGAGGCACACGGCATCGTTGTCTACATCTTCAATCGTCGTTCCGGTAAATCTGTCGAACAGCGCAAGAACTACGCGACGTTTTACAATATGTTTCAGTGGTGCCTGACGATGGGGATCTGGTCGAAAGATTACCTGCAAGTCTGCGTGCCTTGGTTGAAGCCCCGCTTCAGAGGCCCGAAGTATCTGAACACACAGGACTGCAGATCGAAGTATTTGCAGTACCGGGCTTACAAGCCGCTGAACAAGTGCCACCCGATGAACGACACCTACGCGGACTTGATCCGGAATGATATTACTTGCACTCTACAGTTGATTGAACAGAATCAGGCGCTGTTCGGTAGCGACTATGAATTGTTGATGCGCATGAGTGCTGGCGGGATGTCGCCCTATTTTCTGGCGACAGATGAAACGTTTATCAAGCTGCTGAACGAAGGGCAGCTCCAGGGAAGTTACCTGGATGGTGTGCGACAAGTCTGCGAGCAGTTCGCCGCCGATACCGAGTTTACTGAAATGGTCAGAAGGATTCGTAATGAGCAGCTCAGAAGAATTTCTAAGAGCTGAACGGTTTCCGCCAACGTTCTCTCAGTCGGTTGTGAAGTTGTTGGCGAGAGATGTTCACTTTCTCAGTGTTGTTAGAGGCTGCGTGCCTCCTGAGTTCTTCAGTACCGGGCTCGGTGGGATCTACCTGGTTCAAGCCGTCGAGATCATCTATAGCTATTACGACAAGTACCGATCACCGTGTGTACGTTCCGTGTTTGAGCTTGAGCGGCAAAGGTATGTTGCCGCTCGAATGGAGGCGGAGCAGCCGCAGGCCGAAGCTCAGATGCAGATGATCGAACAGGCGCTGTTTGACGCTCCGATGCTCGATGCAGATTACGTTCGTACCCAGGTGTATGAGTGGGCGAAAGAACAGGCGTGTCGCGGCATGGTTGTCGAGATGAAGGAGAACATCGATCAAGGTCGTGAGATCGATGTGATTCGTTTTGCTGACAAACTCAAGGACATCAGTAGCATCGGCGGCGGTCTTCAGGTGGGGATGGATCTGTTCAGGGATGCCGATTTCACATATCAGGCTGCTGTCATTCAAGATCCTCGTTATCCGGTGCCGCTTGGTATCAACTCGATAGATTCCTGTATCGCAGGCGGTCCTGGCCGTAAAGAGATGCTGTTGTTTGAAGGTCCCCCGAACAGAGGCAAGAGCACAGTGCTCGCGGCATGTGCGGCGGCGATGCTGAAGCAGGGAAAGAAAGTCGTTCATGTTACGCTCGAACAAAGTCAGGCGCTGATTCTGCAGAAGGTGCTCGCCTGTTTGACTGGCATTCCCCCGCAGGAGTTTCGGGCTCGTTTTCAGGATGTTTGGAATTGGGTGCATTTCCTCAGAGACAACACTACAGCCAGGCTTTTTCTCGGTGAGTTTGCAACAGGAAAGCTGGCAATCGAGGATCTCTACGGGTTTCTGAATACAGTGCAGGCTCATTGGGGTCACAAGATCGATGCCATCGTGCTTGATTACCCTGATCTCATGAAGCTGCCGAAACGGGATAGCAAGTACGATGCGCTGGCTGATCTATACACGCAGCTCCGTGGCATCGCTGTTGAGTTCGATGCGGCGTTGGTGACAGCTACGCAGACAAATCGTGAGGGATCGAAAAAGGAACGTGTTACGCTTCAGGATCTTGCAGCGTGTTTTGAGAAGGCTGCGATAGCTGATGTGATTCTTGCGATCTGTCAGACGGATGTCGAGTACAACATGGGCCAGATGCGGTTGTTCGTGGCAAAGAATCGTGTTGGCCCTAAATATCACGAACTGATGTTCAACATCGATTTCAACCTGGCACGTCTCGAAGAGAAAGAGAGAAAGGGTAATGCGGGTGCTTATCCTTTGCCGGGTAAGGATCAGATGCTTGGATTTTTGAACGGGCAACAAAGTGGCCAAGCGTAGGAAAAAGATTTTCACGCCTGAGTATTGGCAGCAGCAGCATAAGGGAACCGCTACCTCCGGGTCCTTGGCTGAGAAAGTCGTGCGTGAGCGGTTTGATCTTCAGGAGCCGTTTATCGAGGTCAAAGCCTGTTGTCATGAATACTATCGTGTCGTGATCAAAGCTCCTCAGTTCAACGAGTGCCTCAAGGAGGATAAGGTTTACTGCGTGGTCGTGTATCAGCGGCATCGTACCAGCAGCATGAATGGCGACGGTAAACGCAAGTGTTGGTTCAAGCTGTCGATTGCAGAAGCGTTTGAGCGGCAAGTGAAGTTTTTCTTCATCCGGTCTCAGGAGCTGCGTGAAATAATCGAAAAAACGGACGCTCGTTTTGTTGAGTCGCAGACCTACAATCAGCCGGATAGTTTTTGGCATGTCAAATGGAAAGCGATCCGGGATTATCTTGAAGAAAAATACGGTTTGCCTGATTGCATTCTTGTGAACGATCAGATGCCGAATCGCATATGGGGTGTTGTTCCTGCCTGCCCTGATGACTGGACACCGTTCTAATGTCTGAAATCGGCCATAAAATCCTTGAGTGGGCACAGCGCAACCTTGCGTTCCGTGGCAGCGATGACGAGGAGTACAAGTTCGATTGCCCCTTCTGCGGCCGTGAACTCAAGCTCTGGTTCAACGCTAGAAAGAATCGTTTCATCTGTTATCGCTGCGGTATGGGCGGCACCGGTATAACACTTGTTGCCGAGTACGAGGACATCACCTACGCCAGCGCCAGGCGGATGTTCAACGCTGCTGATGACGATCATGTTCGTTACCCGCATCTTATCGCAGAGATGTTCGAGGAGTTCAGGAATAACCAGGCTACGGAAATGGCCGACCCGGATTACCTGCAGCACCTTGAGGTTGAAGGTCTGATGTGGCATGGGCAGACTCCACCATATGAAGCGGCTCTTGATACGGCGATCGAGAGTGCTCAGGAGATCATTGATCGTGGTTTCGATCCTGATCTTTTTCTTGGCATGCGTGCTGGGTATTTCGTGACAGGTAAGTATCGAGAGAGGACCTGTCTGCCGGTTTATGTCGGCGGGGCCTTCGTCTACTTTCAGGCGTGGGATCACGGTAAACGTTTCAATCCGAAGCTCAAGTATCTGAACCCCAGCAACAAGGATGTACCTCTCAGTAAGTCGCAGTTCCTGTACAACTATGATCGGTGGGAGCAGGCTGATACGGTTGTGGTGGTAGAAGGTGTTTTCAATGCATGGGCTGTGGAGCAGGCAGGTTATCCGGCGATCAGTTGTTTCGGTAAGAGCATTAGCCTTGCTCAATTCGGTCTGTTGTTGCAGCATCCAGCCCGTCAAATCATTCTTGGGTTCGATCCGGACGCCCGTTCTGAGAGCGCTGCCGTATGCAGGGCTTTTCTTGGGCACGGAAAACGGGCAATCCTGGCACGAACACCCGTTGAAAAAGACTGGAACGACCTGTCTGTGGGAGACCGTCAAAGGGTGCTTGCATCGGCGTCAGAGCCTGATTGGCTATGGGAGTAGATACGAGCCGGTTTCTTGGGGCTTTTCTGTGGCGTGGGTTTCCTGACTTTTCTGGCAGATTTTAGGCGGCCTGATTTTGGTCCGCCCCTGCTGTTTTTCTGGCCAGTGTTTGTGCATACAGATGTTCGGTAGTGCGCCGTTTCGGGTTGTGTTCGTGGCGGTTTTCTTGCCGTTTCGGGTTGTGTTCGTGGCGGTTTTCTTGCCGTTTCGGGTTGTGTTCGTGGCGGTTTTCTTGCCGTTTTTTGGCCAGAAAATTACCACAAAATACGATATTTTATACAAAATAATCTGCCAAGAAAATGCCTAAAAACCCCTATATATGGGGGTTTCAAGTGTTTTTTGTGTTATCTAAAAAGTTTTTTTTGGCGTATCTATCAAGTTTTGTTTTTACATAGCAACAAATAAAGCTATATTCCGTACAGGTTCTTTTACATTTCCGCTAGCAAGGTTAAAACGCAAGGCATACGGTATGCCTTGCTACCTATGCGGAAACGATCTTTTACATAGGAGTGTATTACAATGGCTAACAAGGTTACTCGTATCAAGGTTACTACGATTGTTGAACGTGCTTTTTTGTGGTGTTTTGTTCAATCGGAAAGCAACGAACTACGCCAAGCAGTAACGAACACTTTGCAAGCTTGGGGATTCAGAGCAACGAAGGCAAAACGCAATACGGAAACGCGGAAAGCTTGTTTTCTCCCACTAACGGGACTGCCGAAAACCGCGTTACGGGAAGCGATGAAGGAAGCGAAAACCCGTGTTTCTGGACTAACAAAACGTTTCGCGGGATTGACAGTAACGCATAGCAGAATGAAGCTTGAAACGTTTGCACCGAAACGCAAGGCAACCAAGGAAGCAACCAAGGAAGCAACCAAGGAAGCAACCAAGGAAGCAACTAAGGAAGCAACGGCAGAAGCTTCTGCAATGCTACCGATTGCGGACGCTATAGCGGACGCCGTAAAAACGGCAGTAACGGACGCGATAGCGGATGCTTTCAATAAGGCATAAGCAACGAACACAACCCGGAAACCTTGAAACGGCACTACAATTTGTAGTGCCGTTACTTATGCCCCTTGAACGTTCAAGGGGCATAAGTAACGGTAAAACCGTTTACACTCCGTTTTTTGGCAATTATAGCAAGTAACAACCCGTAACGGACACAACCCGCCACATATTTCGGGTTGTGCGCAACATAGTACGATTGCGGAAATGTTGCGCGGATTGTTGCGGACATAACGTAAAAACGTTTGTGACGTAGTACGTATAAGGAGACGTCATAATCGCTAGTCGCGGTATGTCTACGCTATTTGACATCATCATCCGTTTACGCAAAACTCCTTTAGATAATGCGTATCGTGTTAGGGAAATACTCTCTAATAATCATGGTTCCGTGTTGCTGGTGACAGACATCGGAACGGTATACCGTACAGTGTAGGTACGCGGTTCTAATCAAAATTTGTGAAAATGCGCTATAGAGGTATCGCTGATTCGTTCAGGACGGACTCTTAGAGGCATGAAAACGGATTCCTAAAAAGCGTTGCGCTGTTAGAAGTGCAGCGTGGATAGTGTGACCAGCTTGCCCCTTATGGGAGACGGGGAATCAGCGAGCTATATTACGGAGGGTCCAGAGTACGCCCAAGGTAATGAATGTGAAGACTCAGACGCGGTTATACGGTGAACCTAGTACGATGAGGAACTGAACGCTAAGAGCGTGGAAGTAATATAACCACAATCAAAAACTGTGTTGAACGGAAAGCAATCCGTGAGAGGGGCACTGTGTAGACACAGTGCCCCGACTCTCTTATCGCCCGTACCTGCGGACGATAAGGAAGTCGGGGCAGTCCTGACTAATAAACCAAGTGTTTTTGTTCTAACAAGAAAGGTTTGAATCATGGCTAAGATGCACACACTCGTGAGGGCACTGGTAGAAAACATTGACCAGATTGATGTTCTCGCAAAGCTGTTCCTGCGTAACAACATGAGTAATCGCCGTTTGCGTGATCTCGCTAAGGGCACCGGATTGCTTACGGAACGTGTTACTGGCGTTCCCTATGAAAAGGCTGCACGGGTTGCAATCGAGCTTCGTGAGCAGCGCAAGGCCGATAAAGCCAAGCGTGAAGTCCGGCAGTTGAGGGAATGGGTTGCTAAGGATGCCGCGATTGACGCCGGAATTCGATAGCTTCATCGAGAAGCACTGCAACGGAGTTCTCACACGCAAGACTCCGACTGGAACAATCACGACGCACCTTTCAGGGCCGCGTCGTTATCATACACGGGAGGAAATGTTTAGAGAGTTGCCTGCGGGCTTTATAGAACGACAGGACTGGCGTTGGGATACGTCTCATACGGTTTGGGTAAATCCGGATGAGTATGCGTTCGTAATGTACAGCGCCGGTCTTGTTACTGTTGAGATTTGTTCAAGCGATGAGCTTTACTGGTATCGCTTGCGTGAACGCGAAAAGACAGGAGGACCCTAATGTATTACACCGTATACCGGTGGGTAATAAATGCGCCCGGCATGCGTCCGGGTGGGCCGTGGTGGTATGACATATTCGCGTCTAAAAAGGAACGTGATGAGTGGATCGAAACATTTTTACCGACATGCTGTAAGATGTTTGTCACTGAAACAGAGGAAAAACCACAGCACGATCCTATGAAGATTGCACCGCCTGAAGGTGCTGAAGAGATCGAGTGTCCTAATGCTCATCTCCATAAAGGAGGTTTCAAAACATGTTTGTAATCGAAGTCGAAGTATCTCCCGGCGTATGGAAGCCGGTAAAGCTGAGTGGAAACAATCCGCCTTATGCGTGGAACACTAGAACTGAAGCGTCAATAGAAGCTCAGAAGTGTTATCCGGATGATTATCCGCACAGCGGTGTGCGGGTGAGCGAACTTGCTGAAGGTAAACCATATCGCAATATGAGCGATCCTGAATAGGGGAACAAGATGAAGGTTCGAAAGGAAATCGAGTTATACGCAGATGACGCAGACAAGACTGTGCTTCTAGCGTTATTTGATAGATACCATTGGAGTAACCAGTGGAGTTTCGTGGCTTATTGTGAATTTGTCAAAAAAGAAAATACTAAATGGGGTTCAGTCAAAGTGTGGAAACCCACTGAAGAGGGGCGGATTCTGTATAAGCATCTTATCTTAGGAGAACAAAATGTTGATAGTTCAAATGGTTGACGATTTCATGAGCGGTTGGGGAGAGGCTAGGGATAAAACCAATGTGCTCGCGATCGAGTGCCCGGATAGGGAAACCGCTGAATGTATCTATGCTTCGGCGGTTTGTCGTGATGAGATGCGTAATGTTCACATCTCAAACAAGATCAACAACGTCGGCGATAAGGTGACGCTTCAGGTGGAACCTGCTTCGAAGTACGAGGCGTGGCGTGAGAGCGGTAGGCTTTTGAGGCCGTTGCTCAAGGGCATGCGGTATGATAAGCGTAAGAAGATCGGGCATGTGTTCGCAGGGTTAGCCCAGCGTGACATGATTCCTGATCTACCTGTTAGGGAAATCAGGGACACTGTGTACAAGCTCTGCGAGATCAGTGAAAAGCTGCGAGGGTACTATACGCGGGAGTGTAACGGGTACTATGAGCAGAGCATGGAAAAGACGATTGATAAACTCCGCGATCATGCCGAAGAGATTGCTAAGAAGCTCGGCGGCACCGTGTACCATCAGCGTGATCCGCGTGGTTGTGCCATGCGTCTGATAATGCCCGGTGACGTTCCTGAAGGTCAGGATGTGTCGTGCCATTACACCAACGGCATCGCCTTGTCGATGCACAGGGATGACTGATCGTGAAAAGTAAAGCAGCCCGTAAAGACCCTGAAGCAGAAAGCGTCCGTTATCGGATTCGTGAGGCGTGGCGTAGAACGTGGAAACGACTCAATGCTAAAGGGGTGAAAGATATCGTCTGCGTAGAACCTAAAAAGGAGAACAAATCATGAGAACGGCTTTCGATCTCAGTCATGTAAAGAGCGTCAGTGCTGTGGCGTTGACGTTCAAAGGCAAGTTCGCCGGTAAGATCGTTGCCAATTGGGGTGACGGTCGTGGCGGTTACACTTGCACGCTTACGGTTTCTGTTTGGAAGGGTCCGTTGTGTAAGGATGGTAACTCCAATTCCGCAACCACTCGCGCTGGTGGTTCCGGTTACGATAAATTCGCATCGGCGTTATGTGAGGCGATGTCACAATTCGGTAAGAGCTATGAAGAGTGCTCACAGATCGACGCCGGTCGTGCTAAGGAGTCATTTGAATCATGGGGATACAAATATCTCGAAGTGCTGTAAAAGATTTGTGGAGTCGTTACGTAAGACGACAGGAACGGAAGCTCCAGCGTAAACAGGCTGGAGCTTTGAAGTCAAAGGAGAACAGATCATGGCGGAACAAGAAGAATTTGTTGAGGAATATCTCAACAAGCGTGGACTTGTCTGTCCGTTTTGTGGATCAAACGAGATAGAAGCACTCGGTCTAAAGAATGCACTTGAACCGGATGCAGTGCGCCAGAACGTTCATTGCGCTACATGTGCGAGAACGTGGACGGACATTTATAAGCTTTCAGACATCGAATACTAAGGAGAACGATCATGTCAGAACAGGAAACAACGATCATAAAGCAGCCGCTGTACAGGGCGATCGCCAGTCGGATCGACGCCTATAAGCGTTGTATTGAAACCCACAACACGTTGTGGGAGGAAAAGCATCTCGAAGGTATCAGGCATATGGAGAGCTTGCTGCCAAGTGGTGCTGGTATTGATAATGGGACGCAGATCGACGTTGATGCGAGCACGGGTGAAAAACTGGTTCTGATAACCAGTTTTCACCACATGAATGATGTCGGGTATTATGACGGCTGGACTGAGCATATCATCTGTGTGAAACCTTCGCTGATTCACGGGATTACGATGACGATTTCTGGTAAGGATCGAAACCAGATCAAGGATTACTTGTATGAGGTGTATGATGTTGCACTGAGTGAAAATGTCGATCCCTACGCCTATGAACGTGAGCAGATTGCTAAGGAGAATAAAGATGCCGCAACAGCAAACTGATAATGTGTACGATCAAATCGGTCAACATTTGGCAGAGATTGATTCTCGTGCAAAGGAAATAGTGAGAATCTGCGCTAAGAAGTTGGTTGAGGTCCCGGATGATATTGAGAAGCTAACGAAGTACGTTCTTCAAGCACAACACCTGAGCCATTACACGGTTCATGATACGGAAGGTTGTGGTCTGAGCACGGATGTAAAGGTTGCTAAAGAAATGTATGAAGCACGTCTTGAGAAGGAGAATAAAGATGCCGCAAATATTTGATGCTGATCAATGTCCTGAAGACATCAGGATTGCCTTAGCTCATTATGTGGTACACGGACGACGTGTCGGAGGTTTCTTGACGGCAGTTCTTGAAAACAATCTTTTGAAAGCGTTGACGCGAGCTGACGATACGAACTTCAAGAAGATTGGGGCTATCGTTGCTTACGTTGCTAACCGCATACCCCAGGCATGCTGGGGTGACTCTGCGACCTATCTAGGATGGGTAGGCGGTGCTTATGAGAAACTACATGGTGATCCATCGTTGAAACCGCATGTGCTGATTATCAGTGCCGCGAATCTTGAATAGGCCGACGCTATGACTAAAAAGAAAACAGGACTTGAACATTTTACACGGGAGCAATTAGAACAATTTACGTTAGGTCTAGGACACATTATTCGTTATCTCGATGAGGATGATGAGTGGCATGAGTTCTGGACACAGGATGGCGAATATTTCGCTTATGCGACGTTAGAAGGTTTGCAAGACCTTCCAGATAACAGGGAGTAACAAATAATGTGTGATTCATGTAATGCTGCAATGATCAATGGTGTCTACTGCCATGAAATAGGATGTCCTGAATCGTGGAAGGACGCTGACGGTCTGGGAAGACCACGCGAGTGCAAGTGGTGTGGGCGGACGTTCAGACCAGAATCACCGCATCAGGAGTGCTGCGATGATTCGTGCTGTGCTGCTTATAACGGGTGGCCTGATCCAAACGAGCCTGAAGAAGAGGAACCTGAAGAGGAAGATGAAATGGAAGAGGATGAACGCGATATTGAAGAACAGCTCCTCGACATCAAAGGTGTCGAGCCGTGGCACGCTTACGTGCTGGCATGCTTGATTGAAAATGTCCTAGAACCTGATGAGTTTCCATCGGCGAAAGCGTGGATCAAGCAGTGCTATAACAAGCCGTGGACTGAAGAGTTGGTGATGTGCGCCGCCAATGAGATCATCGGCGGACACGGCGTTGAGTCGATTGGTATCAACGGTGAATGGGATTACGGTAAAGCATCGTTTGTCAATCTCGGAGATACTTACGACACGACGTTGTTGTATGATCATGAAGAGGAAGAGTACATGGTGTGCTCATGGGGTTCATGGGTAGAAGAAAAGGAAGTTGAAGCGGCCAGTGAGGTTGATGATGACTAGGGGTTTGAAACTCATGGCGGCAAAGATTAGCGTTTTGAAAAAACTCAAGAAAGGAGAATCGGTCATAGTCAGAGGGACACGAATGCAGGCATCTGCTGCGGTCACTAAGGCAGACGTGTCTGCTTCTTGTAAACGGATTTGGGTTATGGACCTCGATTTGGAACAGCCGCGAGTGCAGGCGGCTGTTGTTATTACTGCTGTTTGAAAAGGAGTAATCAATGATGACTACAGAACAGGTTGAACTGAAAGTGGTCGAACCGAAAACTGAGGAAGCTCGTAAGCTTCTCGAAGAGGAACAGTTCCTCTACATCTGTGATGGAATTCCCGTTGCTAACGTCGATCATAAACTTCTCGGTGGAGTTCCTGACGACGATGATGGTGAGATTGAAAAGGCGGTGCGTGCTGTCACGCCTAAGCTGTTCCCGGCGATCGTGAAGTTTCACGAAGGGGATGAGTTTCATGGTGCTGGGCATTATGAGAACATGCTGACAGAGCTGTTGCAGAAGTACAAAGCTGAATTTGAAGCTATTGAACCTGAACACTTGGCGTGGTTTTGGCAGTACCTCGATACCGAATATTACGAGAGCACGAGATTCATAAACGGACTCCAGTATGCTCAAGCGGTGTGTGCCGCGATTGTCGCCACCACGGATAAGTTCGGAGTAGCTTGGCACACCGAATACACGTACAACGATCCTGACAGCTACACGGGTAATCACGACATTCAAATGACGTGGTTGTCAACGTCAGAAGACTACGTATACGGTGAATGCTATCTGGCTTATGTGCAGGTTCATCGTGGCGGTGATGCCCGTTGTGTCCCCGAAGGCGAGTGGCATAACGGCGAAAACTGGCAGGGTGATGGCAGTGGTGAGAGCGCGATCATAGACCTGCTCTATTCAAGTTATCTGCCGGGAATAACCGTCGAGATTCCTTTGGGGTTTCCGATCGAGCAATACTTGAAGGACAAAGGCTGCGATAACTACGGCGATGAGATCGAGTTTTATCCTAAGTCGTGGGAGGACCTGAGAAAGAACTTTGAGTACGATGAGCAGCGTCAAACGTACCGCGTACAATTATGGGATGACGGCGGTCATGGTGCTGCTTATGGTATCAGTAAAATACATGATTGCTTCAGCTACGGGACTGACTGGAATTTTCAGCCTCAAGGCACGGTGATTGGAGAACTCGTACCGTCTACAGGTCTGACTGCCACACCGTGGAAACCAACGCTGATTCAGTGGTCAACGGACGGATACCAGCGTTACGATGGTCCTGATGTAGGAACGTCCGAGTATCTTGAGTGGCTTGAGGAGCTTGAACTCGAAGTGATTGAGTTCGTTTGGGATTCTCCCGGACAGCAAAGGATGTTCAATGAAAGTGATGTGTAAAAACTGCGATGGCGCAGGTAAGTTACCTATGCCGGGTGGTCCGGCGTTCCATGACATAATCCATATCTGTCCCGTGTGTGGCGGTGGTGGGATGGTTGATCTTCGTGAAGTCGAAAGCAACGACCCTTACAACCCTGAAGCTGTTGACCCGTTGACCGAGATTCGTAGGCGGCTTGACAATATTGAGGATAAGCTTACGAAACTGGCGAAGGCCCTGCACCCGGACATCGATTTTGATGAAGGTTGGGAGGTTGACATCTAATGAAAAAATCAATTGAAGAGATCGAACAGGACCTGCGTGATGCAGGTTTTGTTGTTTATGGGAGTCATCAAGGCAAGCTGCTACCGGGCATGTATATGGCTCTGTTTCATGGATTCATTAGCGAGGAGGATCACGACGAGCACGGTCGGTGGGGGGCTAACGGCCCAGTGTTCGGGCCGTTAGAGTGGGTCCACGATACGTATCGTAGTCATGTGCGGATGTTGTTCAAGCATGTCATTGCTGCGTATAAGGCCGACAAAGCGTTCGGGCATGAGGTTCCGGACGATCTTGGTGATTATGCCGCAGATGCTGTCGAAGTTGAGTTTGATCAGGAAGACGGTGTTTACATCTGCATGGGCATTCGTTATGGAGATATGACCGTTTTTATTGTGGAGTAAGTAAACAACTTTTTCAAATCCGTTGAAGGAAGGAAAGTGTTATGTCAGAAACAAAAGAGCTTAGAGTAATCGTGAGGGTGAAAGTAAACGACGAGCTTCATCAGGAAGGGGTGTGTGCTTACCCTGGATTCGATCTGACTCCTGTGCTTGATGACATGGAAATATTTGAAGTGCAGGAGTTGCTCGATGAAGACGCTATGATCAGTTGCGTTCATGATGAGTTATTTGATGAGGACAAGGTTTCCGTTTCCGATGTAGAAGTTCTAGGTTTTACCGCTGATAGCTGTGCCGGCAGCCTCAAAGCCTATCTGTTGAAGCGAATACGCCTCAAGGTGCAGGGAGTCATGGACAGAGCTGAAGAGGCTATCAACGCATTCATGTCAGCCGGTGGAGAAATCTACAACGGTTCGTTGTCAGTCAATGTCAAGTGTTATGAGAGTATGGGTGTTCCTGAACTCAAAGAAGAAGTCATGGAGCAGCTTGAAGAGTGGGAGCGCGATGACTTCTGGCGTTTCGATATGGCCGACGAGTGCCATAACAGCGATGGTTACTTCGGTGAGCACAAATTTCCAGAGGTGTATGGCGAAGGTCGTGGCGGCGGTCACTTGACGTTCAGGGATACGAACACAGCCGCTGACACATTGAAGGAGTACACTCGTGAAGGAACATGGAGTGGTCATCACACAACTGAGGCTGGTGACATCCTGAGCTGTATTGAGGCGTGGGAGAATGTTGAGGCCGATAATCCTGAAGAGGATGCTGATACGTTGTGGGACGCTTATAACGGGCTGGCTGATTTCTTTGAGTCAGCGACGAAATGGGTTGAGTTCGTCAAGGCGTGTATGAGGTATCGCATCGACAACCTCCAAGGTAAGTCGCTCGATTGGCTTCGGTGCCATGTTGATAACGAACGCTTTGAACTGTTCGATTTCGATGATTGTGACATTGAGATGCGCTCCGGGCTGGCAATCGTGTCATGGCCCCAGCACAAACGAAAGTTCAAGGATGCTGGTCAGTGGGAAGAGTGCTCGGCGGATGACGAGGGTGCGCACGAGTATAATAAGGCAGAACCTGTGAGAGATGTTGGTGAAGAATGTACGCAACAGTCCTTCACGAAGGCGTGGCAAAGGTGGGTGCCAGCTCCGCTAGCGTTTTTCAGCTTAGAACTAACCAAGACACAGCTAGCTGAGATTCTTGAACCGAAGTTCGCAGAGGTTCGACTCGCGTTGTGTTCGGTTGGAAAGGAGTAGGTGAACCATGAAACTATCAGATGCGATAGACAAAATTATTGAAGCTGCTGAAGATCAGCAGCGTGACTATCTCGACGAGGCCGAAGGTCTTGTTGAGGGCTGTGAAGATTACAACGACAGCATGCGTTACGCTAAAGAGATCGAGGACGCTCTCGAAGTTGCGAGAAGTTCTTTGCACGATCTTCCTCGTATCAAAAGAGCTGCTCAGGAACTCTATGCGGCATGCTGCCCTGTTCTCGATTTTCTGAAGTCGTTGGAAAAGTATGACATGGATGTGAGTAACGAGTACAGCGATATCGCAGCGGCCATTGAAACGGCTAAAGGAGCAAACCTATGAAGGGGAATCTCGAACTTCTGAAAAACCCTCTCCACTATTACTGCGCCGCAAATGCTGCGACACCCGATTATGTGCTGACGGATGACGCTCACGCTTTTTTGGCGTGGATGTGTTTTTGCGCTACACAGGGATGGACTGAAGAAGTCGAAGCACATGATGATTACGGTGGTTTTGTTATGGACGTTCAGTCAGGAGTTTTGGAACTAGCTAAGATTGCTGTCGATATGATGTTTATAGCGTTCAAGGATCACGCTGTTCCAGAATGTGAGGACATCGATGTCGGCTCCGATCATTGCTACTCGGTTCCTGGCGTTGAAGATGCCGAATACCAGCTTCGCGCTCAGATACGCTGTGACCCTGTGACTAATGTGAAACAGATCGTGTTTATTGATGGGGTTATATCTAACACGATAGATACAGATGACCATGTTTCATGGTGGCAGATCAATGTACACGAACCGCATTGGCATCTGGACCTGTTGGCGGTTATCGACTCCGCGAAAGACGAGTTAGAGATGCGGCATAACAGGTACAAGGGTATCAAGGTCATGCCGTCACGGATTAGAGGGAGATAATTATGCCGTGTATTGAATATATCACTAAGAAGTTTCGTCCTGAAACTCTAAGGATCATTGAACAGGCAAACGGAATAATCGCCGAATACGCTGCCCAAGGTTTCGACCTGACGCTCAGGCAGCTCTACTATCAGTTTGTCAGTCGTGACCTGTTGCCGAACACAACAGCCAGTTATAACAGATTGGGTAACATCATCAATGACGCCAGACTGGCCGGGTACGTTGATTGGGATACGATTGTCGATCGTACTCGCGAAGTGGAAGAACCCGTGACGTGGAACGGTGTGCCCAACATACTGTCGGCGTGTGCTGAGCAGTTCAAACTCGATCTCTGGTCGGGTCAGGATTATCGACCTGAAGTTTGGATTGAAAAGGAGGCCCTCAAAGGGGTCATCGAAAATACTTGCGAGGATTTACGAGTGCCTTACTTTGCGTGTAAGGGGTACAACAGTCAAAGCGCAATGTGGCGTTCAGCTCGTCGCATGAGAGAGTTGATAGGGCGTGGTCAGCAGCCCGTCATCCTGCACCTCGGTGATCATGACTCTAGCGGGATCGATATGACGAGAGACATTCTCGATCGCATGGCGATGTTTGTCGGTCATTTGCATGTCGTGCGTTTGGCGTTGAACATGGAACAGGTTGTGGAATATGGGCCGCCACCGAACCCGGCGAAGATGACGGACCCTCGTGCTAAGGATTACGTCGCTCAGTTCGGTGATGAGAGTTGGGAGCTTGATGCTCTTGAGCCGAAAGTTATCAACGGGTTGATCGCAGATACGGTCGCCGACTTTAGAGATGATGTGAAGTTCGACAAACTAAAGCGTGAAGAGGGAAAGATGCGTCGTCAGATTGAACTCATGACCGACAATTGGACAGAGATCGAGGAGCTGATAGAGGAGCGTTGGGAAGAGGAATTAGACGAATACTTCGGTGACATTGAAGATGGGGGAGAGTAACGATGGGAGAAGCGACACTTGTCATGGAGTTCAAGCGAGAAACTCCGTTTGGGTTCTTTGATACCGATTGGCTCGATGAGATGAGCCGCGATCTCACGTTCGACATGATGCACTACGGGCATGCTCGATTGGACCAGGTAATCCAAGTGATAAAGAAAGTCATCAAGCTGTACGACTTTTTGTATGCGGGTACATGCATGGGGGTGTTACAGAGGCACCGGGCTGGGTTGGCGAAACGTCGTGCCCGTCGTTTAGTCAGGCAGTTGCCTTCGGAGTTTGAAAAGACTCGTGATAATATCGAGTCATTTTTAGTGATCCCTTTGAGTGACTATACTAATTTTGAACTGTGAACTAACTTTTGTTGCATAGGAGAAACAAATGAGTGAAGTAAAATTGAACGAGAATAGTTTGGATGGGATGAGGTGCCCGGCGTGTGGTTCGTTTGGGCCATTCTTGATTCTCGGTACAACTCTTTTCGAGGTTCATGATGATGGAATCCAGCATTATGAGAGCCCTGATTGGGATGCTGAGGGCGGGAGTTGTAGCTGTAAAGCGTGCGGTCATGAGGACTACAAAGAGTGTTTCGAGATCGTACCCAAGGTGGATGAAGGTACAGATGCACGAGCTGAGGACAGGGCGTTCTTGACAAAGCAAGGTCTATTCGAAGTGTTGTCAAATTTGTTTGCTGGAGATAACGAACAGGATTTGACAGACATCATTCGAGCAATTCTCGATCGTGACGTCACGGGTTATCGTATGCGGCAGGATACCACCGAGGGTAATCTGGCAAAAGAATTGCTCAAGTGGAAATCTGATTACAAGATTAGGGCGCAGTTACAGAGGGCTAATTTTAAGGTCGTTGTTCGTGGTGGTGTTGTTGAAGAAATTGTTTCAAATGTACCGGCAAGTTTGGCGGTCATTGATTGGGATGAGATAAAGCAAGGTGAAGTGCCGAGCGTCACTCAGGCGTCTGTCGATTCTAATCTCGATCTACACAAGCTCGTGAAAGAGATCGCTACTTACGGGCAGGACGATGTATCTTTTGAAGATCAGGCTGCTGCTTTTGAAAAAGTTCGAAAGTCCGATAATGTGGTCGCAATAACTGCTACGCAGGAAAAGTCTGCCACGAAAACGTCCCAATAAATTTTGTTTTTCCAGTAAACGAAACTTGATTCCGAGTTGTCGGCTGCTATGCTGACAGCTCGATGGAGAAAGGAGCACCGTATGACTTTGGGTACAGCACCGCAAGTCGTCAATCCATTCTGTATATACGAGAGTCTAACCGACTCGCACGCTCGTCTTTCGGGCATGCGGGGCCAGCTTGCCTCCGAGTTGCGCAAGCTTCTCGATGAGGTTGTCGGCGAGTACGCTGATGCGGACATGGAGATTCCACCAGACCTTGAATTCCGATACCGCAGATTGCGGCAGATTGAAAACAGCATGGCCGCAGGTAACAATGAGCATCCTGTCTTCAATGACAAAGAGTTGGTGCCATTCTTCAATCCTGACGAGCCATTCGGTTTGATCAAAATGTTGCAGCTCAAACGCCTGGGTAGAATCTTTCCGGCTGTGATCTTCAACCCGATGTACTGGATGGAAGCGGGCTATCATTACAAGATGGTTCAGACGAGAGAGAATTGGTCATACAACGAATCGTCGTGTGAAGAATTCGTCACCAAGTTGATAGAGGCGTCTCTGTCTGTTGGGTCAGATGGATTTCTTCCGGCACAGCAATTCGAGGTCAAGTTCTATTTGTCCGTGGTACACGAAGGCAGTCATGTTGGTACGACACTAATATGGTTGAGAACGGAGCTGGCTATGCTGGCGTCCTCAGCAGATGTCGTTGATATCCACTACAGTGTCGCCGATGACAAAACAAAAGAATTTCATTCGGCCATGCGAATTGCGTTTGCTCTGGAACAGTTCCAGAAGTTGGCGTCGTTCTTGAACAAGATACGTGAGTTTTTTGCCAATGGTTGGCGAACAGTGATTGAGTGGCCCCATGTGTAGGAGAACATCTCAAAGGAGGTGAGCAAAGGAGTAACATCATGCCGAAGGTAAGGGAGAAAGGTTCAGCGTCCGTGGCGTACCGGGTGAACGCTGAAACCTTTGAGCGTTTCAAGGACCGTCAGCCAAAACATATTCGGTTGACGTATATCTACGAGACGCTTTTTGATGTCATCATGAATGACGAGGAGTTCCAGGATGCGATCGCTGAGGCGACCGGGACTTACATCGTTCCAGCAAGTGCGAAGTTCGTCTACCTGAGCATCAGTACGGTTGATGCAGCAAAGAGGTTGCAGATCAACAGGGCGTTGTGGAAACTTCTCAAGAGTAAGGTCTCAAAGTACAGGAGACCCAAAGACATCGGTATCAACGGTGTCGTGACAGTCGCTGTCGGTCTGGTTGCCGATGGTGAATTTGATCTTCCGCTCGATTAGCGGAGAAGGTAAAAGCAAACATTCATAGTTCTAACTCGTGGTTCTAACCACAACTTCGATGGAGAAATTTGAAATGAGTTCAACTGTTCAGATTTATTCCCAGCTCAGAGGCATTGAGAGCTGGTCCCAGGCGTTGAACAATCCACAGATCGTGGATTGGCTTCGTCAGTGTGCCTATGCTATTGAAGGCATGGCTTCCGTTATCAACCAGTATGTTGATGCGAACGGTAATCGTACGGTTCAGTTCGCGGGACAGGTTGCTACACATCTTTCAAGCAACAACGAGGTTGCGCACCTTGACGGTACGATGGCTGCTTATGCTGCGTCAGCCGCAGATATGGGGGCTGTTGCGCCGTTCAATCCGGCATCAGGTGTTGATGTTCAGGCGTGTGCTATTATCGCGACGTTCTGCCGAGTCTTCCAGATTCAGGCACCGTCTACAGATGATCAGGCAAACGCGATGTTCGTTCAGATCCCAGGTGTTGTCGAGGGGGTGACTTCGCTCATCAAGCAGCACTTCCAAGATGCCAATCTTGAATGGGCACTTCCGGCGGCAGCTCAACCTGCACCACAGGCAGCTCCGGTGCCCCCAGCTACACCGGCTGCTCCACCCGCACCTCAAGCAGCGGCACCGACACCGCCTGCTCAGCCCGCTGCCCCACCAGTACCGCAACAGGCAGCTCCGGCGGCGGCAGCTCCTGCGGCTCCACCGGCAGCAGCTACAGCCGCAATTGAGGCGGTTGGCAGTGAGGAATGGGTGAAGGAGAAGTGGGTTGGTCCGGATGTCAACATCCCTTACAGCTCTCAGCACTACTTCTTTGATTCAACAACCAAGGAACAGGAAATGGAGCTTGCTGCTCTCGTACTCGTGATACGGAAGCATGGCCCGAAGGGATTGTCAGACACCTCTCTCAGCGGATTCAAGAAACGCTCATGGGAAGCTGGGTCTCCGAAGCTCACCAAGAATCCGGATGCCGTCTATAAGGAATTCAAAAAGAAGCTTGTTGGTAAGGCAGCTCGTATCCCCGCTGAGGGCGGCCCTGATGTTATGACCGATGGCGGTAAAGTCGCCAGCAAGATCAAGGCAGAGTTCTGGCCTGCCGAAGTACCAATGCCTGATGGTTATCATGAGGTAGTTGCCGCAGGTCCTCCTGCAGCTCCTGCACAGTCAACGACCACTATCGAGGCTCCTGGGCCTAACACTGCTACAACAGCGAATCAGGTTCAGGTCGCTCCGATGGAAGCGGCTCCTCCAGGGGCACCTCCAGAGCCCGTTGATATCGGAGAGTTGCAGGAAGTTGCGGGTGTTCTAGTGCCTTCGGTCACACCAGACCAGATTGATCGTCTGACTGCTGCGATTGAAGCGAACACCACTGCATTGTTGGAGGCCGCACGCCTGGGAAAATCATCACCGACAACCTCCACGCGGCGGGCGGGCAACAAGTCGGGCAACAGCCGCAGCAGCAATACCAGCAGCCGCCAGTCGTCCAAGGGACGTACTAGCAAGAAAAAGGCTGCTCGTAAGAAGGTAGCCAAGAAAACGCCGCGCAAGAAGGCTGCTTCAAAGAAGCGTTCTACCAAGAAGAAAGTTGTCAGGAAGAAAGCTGGCAGCAAGAAAGCGATTCGTCGCAAGAAGAGGTAGCATATGTCAGAGCATCCAAAGATACCCGAACCAGATGAAGGGTATCTGAGGAAGCTCAGAGACATATTCGATGTGGTAAACGATCCTGAGCTTCGGGATTTTCATAAGGGCTACATCGAGTCTGGATGCTGGAAAGGTGAAACACCGATCACGTTCGGCGAATGGCTTGTAAGCCAAGTGAGCCGTGAAGCCGTTCGTGAAACGAGTAAGAGCTATGAACAGGGTTACGAAGATGGGTATACCGCTGCTGGAGGGTATCTTGAGGGGCCGAATGATCAGTCTCTCAAAACCCGTCTTCGTGGCCTTATAGCTTTTTTCATCGTGGGAGCTGTTACTAATGCATGCTCCTTCTTCGCGCTGCATCTCCTTATCCGGACATTCACAGAGGATCAGTCCCTTTTGTTGGGCACGGTGTGGTTCGGCCTGCTGCTGATCCTTCTGATCGCTACCTTCGTAATCTGGTTCAAGGCCATCCGTTGGTTCATAGTTGGAGTAGATGATGCCCGGCAAGCAATCAAAGCTAAAGTCGTTCCCTCTGACCGAGATGGAAAAGGTTGACGTTCAGGGTATGTGTCAGCGTTGCGGTCTTTGGAATCGTACGGCTTCAGTCTGCACAAAACAGTTTTCTAGTTGGGGTAGTGAAACACCCATAGTGTTTGTCGTCATGCCACGTATCGTGGATGAAGATTCAATGGCTGGTGGTGTTTGTGGTGACGAACAGGTACGCAACTTTATTATGGCACAGATCGCTCAGGCGATGCAGATCGATGATCCTGTGCCGCATGTTAGGTTTGCGTCTTTGGTTCGTTGTCCATCAGGGGCGACAAAACCCACTATGGAGCACTACAAGCACTGTGCTGACTTGCTTGCTCTTGAGATCGCACGCTACAGACCCCGCATTGTATTCGGTGTAGGTGGTGCTGCGAAAACAGATGTGTACGCTGCTCTGGGACTCCCTCAGCGTACACGCGGATTTGTGCAGGAAGTCCCCAGGCAGATCCCTCTATCAGCTCCTCTGGTGGGGGAAAAGAAACGTTTTGTGGCTTCGTTGGATCGTGGTGAGTTTCCATGTCATGTGTTGAAGACATCGAACATCGCATGGGCTTTCAGAGAACCGTTCGTGTTCAAAGAGATCATGCACGATTTCACGAAGATCAGGGGTATTCTCGATGGCACGTATCCTGCCGCAGATACATTTGCCGGTAGGAATTATCATGTCGTAAAGGATGCCGACTTTGCGATCCAGGTACTGCAATACTTTGCGGGTCTTGATCGGTTTGCGTTCGATATCGAGGCGGGACCGGCACCGTATGCTCTGGACCCCTACACAAGTAAGTCGAAGGTGCTTGGTGTTGGTTTTGCTGACGTTCATCGAAACTCCTATTTCATTCCGCTGCACCACAAGGATTGCCCATACAAGGATCGTCTGGCCGATGTTCTGCAGGCGCTGCAAGGGACTTTGCAGAGTCCTGCAGAGAAGACCGCTCATAACGTCGCGTACGATGGAACTTACCTCAGAATCAAGTACGGGTATGAGGTAACTAACATCCATTTCGACACTCAGCTCGCTCATGGTCTGATTGATGAGAATCTGTTTCATAGTTTGAAGTACCTGTCTGAGATGGATACTGATCTGGGCTACTATGATGACGAGCTGCTCGATGGTTTTCGTGACGAGAAGGGTAAGAAGGTAACGGCGGGTAATCGTTGCTATGAGAATCATGTGTCACTCGATGTGCTTGGTCGTTACTGCTGTGCTGACGCGGATGCGACAGAACAGTTGAGGGTCAAGTACGAAGAAGAACTTCGAAGCATCAACATGCTCGATTACTTTTACAAGATGACGATGCCTGATGTGAGATCAGTCATCGAGACACAGGTTGCTGGTGTCGCTATCAACACACCTCATCGAGACTCGATGTTGATTGACTTCCAAACAAAACTTGATGCTGCCAAGATTCCTATAGTGAATACGACAGCACACAAGGTTTGGATGGTTGATAAATCAAAAGATTTGAAGGGCAAGGGCAAGTATCTGCAGAGTGACGAAGGGTTTATATACAGAGACTTCGAGCACTGCATGCATCATGCCGACAAGCCGGTTGCATGGTTTTCTGAGGATGGGCAGACCGGGAGAGAGTATGCGCCTGGTGGTTTTGATGAGCTACGTATGGCGAAGGTAATGCTCAAGACAAGAGATTCTCTTGCGAAGAACAGCACCTACCGTGTCAGTGAGCTGGAGCTGAATCCTCACAGCAACCCAGATCTTCAGAAGTTCTTGTATGGTAAACGTTACTGTGGTCTCAATCCTGTCAAGGCAACGCCTAGCGGTGGAGCTTCTACTGACAAGGAATCGATGAACAAGCTGAAGGAGCAGGACCCGGTATGTCAAGCAATCATCGATGTGCGGACCTGGCAGAAAAATCTCAGTACGTACTGCTTGCCTTTTCAGCAAGGACAGTACGAGTACGTCGATACTAAAGGAAAGAAGAAAACCGGCATCGGGTATATCAGGGACGATGGTTTGTGCCATCCTTCCTTCATCATGACAGGAAACGATCGCGGTCAAGGTAATAAGGAGAAAGGAAAGGGTACAAGGACAGGCCGTAAGTCGGCAGTAGAACCGCCGATACAAACCATGAAGACGAGGGGTGCTGGTAGTAAGCCGATCAAGAAACTGTTTGTCACGAAACACATCGATCCGACAGGCGCTTTGATGCAATGGGACTTCAGTCAGTTGGAGCTGCGTCTGTTTGGAATCGTTGCAGGTATCTCATGGATGATCGAGAGGTATCAGGAAGGTGCTGATCTTCACCTTGAACTTGCGATGGAAGTATGGAACAAGACTTCCGAGGAATGCCTCGCTAACAACGGGGAGTACAGAGGACACACCAAATCGATATGGTTCGGTCCTCTCTATGGTGAATCTCCGAAGGGAATCGCTGAGGATCTTACGAAGAAGGGCCTCATTATTTCAGAGGATGAGACCAAAGACATCCTCGATAAGATGTATGCTCGAATGCCTGAGTACAAAGTGTTCGAGCAGAAGACCGTGCAGTCGTTGCGCGATACTTGTTGCGTTTGGACAGTAACTGGTCGTCGGCGTTATCTGCCTACGTTCTTTTCATCTGAGAAGTATATCGTTTCACAGGCGAAACGTCAGGCAATCAATTTTCAGATTCAAAGTCCTGGCAGTGACATGATGACGTTGACGTGGTTCACGTTGAACAATTGGGCGAAGAGACTGGGTTTGAAATCGAGAGTCGTGATTTCAGTCCATGACTCGATCATATGGGACTGCCCCCCAGGAGAAATGCCGATCGTCGCAGTCGCTACCAAGTACGTTATGGAGCATGTTCCGTTCCAGTTCTTGGTCGGGACTCCTGTGCCAATTCTGGCCGATGGCGAAGCGGGTACATCCTGGGGCTCGATGATTGACTTGTCCAAGGCTCATGATACTACTACGCTGAAGGAGAAGAAGGGAATCGAGGATCTGAGTGTTATCGGATCTGACTTGCTTCCTTATGTAAACACCGGAGTGGTTCCTTACGAGCACTGGTATCAGAGTCTCTCTGAGCACAGTTACCTTGATCCTTTGAAAGAGTTCTGCAGCACGCCATATATCTAAGGAGAACAAATGTCGAATCACCGTATATTCAGTTACATGGATGAGTGGGGTGTTCAACAGAACTTTGACATCACGCCGATCATCGAGGCCAGCAATTTCGGTATTGACAATGCCTGGGAAATCGGTTGCGATCTGCTTGCGGCTCTCACTAGAGCGTTGCCGCATATCGAGAGGCGGCATGCCATGAACAAGGCGGCCGCTTATCAAAGATTCAAACAGATTCCCAAGAACACCAATCCTCAGAATGGGCCGGTGAACCCAGGGACAGACACGCATTTCGCGAACATCTGGAAAGCTTCAGATGAGACTTATAACAGGACACGTATTGAGCGTGACCAGATTCAGGCTATGATCGAGAATCTGAGGCGGACGTATTTGCCTCGTTTACGCTTCATGGCTGAAGCAGCAAAGGAAGGAGAACAAAGAGCACCGTCACAGTATAGTAGTGGCATGGGGCGATACGATGGAAGCATGGCATCCGCAAGTGACATGCCGCCCCCGCCAGCGTCAGGTATAGCCCCGCCGGGGCAGTTTCAATAATCGATGGAGAACGTTTACAATGTCAGGAATTCCAAACCAAGCGCCCGGCCCGCAGGCGCAGCAGGCTCTGCCAGAGTACATGCAAAACATACGGGCATCCCAAGAGAAGCACGAGAAAGAAGAGTCCGGCCTTCAGCTTGATGGCTGTGCTCTACCTCTCAACAAGTTTGATGTCGGTGCTTCTCACTTCAGAGTAATGCCGGATCATGCTGCGATTCAGGAGAATCTGCCACTGTTGCAGCAGGGTCAGAATGTCACATGGGAGAAAGGTTTCGCCTATGCGACGTTTGATCTGTACTTGCCCGCGAAGGATGACAGTGACAGCAAAGGCATGACACTGTTCCCCGGAGCGATCAAGGTATCACCCGCGACTGATGGCATACCGGGAGCACCGGCAACACAGATCGACCCGGCTCAAGCGTTTCTTGAAGATCCAAACTACGGGAAGATACGGTACAAGAAAAAATCCGCTTGTACGCCGTTGGAGAATGCTATCAGGTCAGCGTTGTTCGTGAGAAGGCGCATCGTGATGCAGGTCGTCAATTATGGTAAAAACGGGCAGGCTTTTCACACGAAGGATGACACCCTTGGCGTGTCGGCTCTCATGGTGTGGGACAGTGACTTTCACCAGAGCTGGAGGTACTATTGTTTCGAGGAACCTTTCGGCCATCGTCGCAATGTGCTTGATCCTCTGTGGTACGGTGTGAACTTGTCAGTCACTCGTGAAGGGACAGGACAGTTCGACACAAGCTACGGTACGATCCACGCGATCTATGGGCCTCCCTATCAGCAGGCGGGAGCTGACTTCGGGTATCCTATGTCGATGCTTGCTGATGGCAGTCCCGACATGGAGATGATCTACAAGTTGCTCGGCAAGGTTGTCCCTTGGGTCAATCTGTTCGAGTGGACGACGCCTGATGAGATCCAGAACGCGATGGATGAACTCATGCCGAAACTTGAACAGCGTTTTGGTCAAAGTCAGGCAAGTGTTCCTGCTGCAGCACCGGGACCGGCCCCGACGCCGGGATATGGTATGCCGCCGCAGGCTCCTGTGACAGGGCAGGTTGCATCGCCGTCTGTACCGCCTGCGCAACCGGCCGCATCACCGCCGCCTCCGCCTGCGCCTGGGGTGCCACAGCAACCGCAGACGGCCGCACCGGCAATGCCCGCTGCACCGGCACAACAGCCGCCTATGCAACCGCCTGTACCGGGACCACAGCCGGGACCGGCGCAAGCTCCTGCACCGCCTGCAGGGCCTGCAGTTCCTGGGGCAGCGCCTGCGTTCTCGGCTCCCGTTGGGCAAACAGCTCCTACTACGCCACAAGGAGTGCCTAACGTTGTAGGCGCACCACCTGCTCCACAGGTCCCGCAGCAACCGGCAGCTCCACAGCCGACGCAACCTGGACCTGCGGCACAAATGCCACCACAGCAAGCAGCGCAAGTTGCTCAACAGGCAGCAGCGCCGCCACCGCCGCCCGTCGCCCCAACAGCGCCACCAGCGCCTCAACAGCCGCCTTACTAAGAGGAGCCAACCGTGTCCGATGCGCAGACTCCGAAACCCGCTGATATGATGCCGGTGCCACCAGCGCCGCAACCACAGCCGCCTGTTGTTTCGGAGCCTGCCTCGGATTTACGGGGTTATGTTACTTTGCCGGAAGGAGAACAAGCTCTTATCAAAGGGCATTATTTCTCTGATCAGTACATCAATATCACATCGTTGTGTCGCATCTATTCATTGCATCGTACTTCTGTAAGGAGAGTGGCCGATAAAGAAGGCTGGGAAGCCGAGCGTAAGAAGTTGTGGGCGAGCGTTCAAGTTCATGATTTCAAGACCAACTATATGAAACGCATGTGGTGTATACAGGCCGTACTGCAAAAACAGGCGGAACTGTATTATCAAGATGCGACACTTTCTTTGTTAGAAGGAAGTAATCAAGAAAGTGACTTCTCGTATAAGAGATTCAAAGAGTTCTTGAAATTCCAAAAGGACATCTACGATCAGCTTTCTAACGGTGGTTTCATCAGTGCTGCTGTAAATGCAGGCAACAAGCCGTTGATGTCGATTGATATCGCGGATCATCCGAAGCTTGCGAATGTACTCAATGTGGTGCTTGAGATGATTACCAGTCGTGCTAAGCCGAACGTGAACGAGCTTGATCCTGCTATCATTGATGCTGAGGCAAAGTCAATTGATCCCGCGAAAGGAGAGCGGAAATGACAATGCTGATGCCACTTGCTACGGTTGAATTTCATTCACAATCTGGAGACAAGGAATTAGATCTTGCGATAGAGACTTTTCTGAAAGAAGCAATACGGTCGAGTCCATCGCATTTACCAATACAGTCCTGTGACCTTGTTGTTGGTGATAAGATCTACGTTTATGTTGAAGGTCGAGATCACATTGTTATCGTTGAAGTTACTAATCGTCATCTCGTTGTTTCGAAAGAGAAACCAACAGTGCTGATCTTCGTGGAGCCGGTGAATGAGCCGATGGAGGAAGACGGGTAGTGAAATGAGTTATGAGGGTCGTGGTACTGTCGTTGACAGCCTGACCCTCAAAACAATTTTTTGTGAGCTGCTTGAAGGAAGGCCCGACAGGCAGATACGAAAGAAGCACGGTTTGAAAGTGGCCGTGCTTCGTGATTTGAAAACCAAGTTTCATGAATGGTTGATGGAGGATTCAAATGCCAGATAGAAAAGGACAGTATGTGTTGTTCTCCGTTCGAGGTGGCTGTTATTTGCCGCCCGATCTGGAGCCATCACAGATCGCTCGACATCTTGAGCAGATTCTCAGGACGAATAATTATGTTGTTCGTGGCGGCCATGTGGAGCCGACTGCTGTTGATTGGCTTACAGATTCTGAAAAGCCTATTGAGGTGCTCGCCGAGTTTGATGCTTCTGATCAATCAGCATTACGAGATCCGAAGCCTAAGCCTAAGAAACCGGTGCTGCCGGCACCGCCTCCGATAGTCATGCTCCCGCCGCCGCCAGCTATAGGAGTACAGGCATGAAGAACATGAGAAAGTTTGCAAAGCAGGCACTCCGTATTGCGGATACTCTTTCAAACGAGAGTTTCCATTTGCTGGTAGGGCCTGAAGCCGACATACAGGAATTTCTTGCGGATCTTCTTGAGGAGAGTGTTTGCCAGGAAAAGCAGATAGAAGCTCTCACAGCGGAACGTCAAATGGACATCATGCTATCTCCTGATAGTGAACGGCGTCATCGCGTTGTCAAACTACTTGAGGCCGTTGAGAACGTCAAGCTGCATGAGTGGCCGTTGATTCTTCCGCTATGGATGGTGGTATCGTTGATCGAAGGGTTCACGCTGTGTGAATCGCTTTATTACATTCGTAGTGGTTTCGTGCGAGTTAGCGGTGAGAGACAATGGTCTGCTGACAAGTTGAAGAAGCACAACAAGACGGTCAAGAGATCGTTCATTGATAAGGAAGAGGAAGAGATTATTCAGGATGGTGATGAGGCTCTCAAGTTCAAGTTCTCTAACACCATCACTAATCCGGATTCTCTGATGTTATGCCGACGTAAAGCTCGTATTGTTGGTGGTTGTTTTGTTGTCGTCGAGGAAGACAGTTTCGAGACTCTCGACAAGGTTGAGATGTTGTGGGCTGGTTCTGACGCTACGGAAAACGAAGACATCGAGGATCTAAAACACTTGCGGCCAGCGAATGTTCCTGATTCACATCCTACTGAAAAGAACAGCGCCGGGTTTCTTGAAGTCGAACAGGTGCATCCTGATTCGAAATTGCTATCATGGCTTTTTGACAGGTCGAACCTGGACAACACAATTTGTTGGCCTATGGTGTACTTCGACTTGAGACCGTTCTTCGATCCTGTAACGATGAGGCACATATGCAAGGAGGAGACCTCGTAGCGTTTTCACCGGATATTCCCGGACAGGACTGCAAACCATGGCAGCCACCACGGAATGTGGTGGCTCGCTGCATTTCTGACGGATCTCGTCAGAACCACAGAGTATTTCGTGTGGTGAAATCCAAACATCCGCAGTTCCCTGAAGGGCATCAGTTCGGTAGATGCTGCTCCAGGGTGGAAGACGCTTATGAAGAGGGTGGGGTCTACTATAGGGACCTCAACGATGACGAGATCCGATTCTGATGCCAAGACGAAAGAGGCAGCGTAATTGTCTACGCGGCGAGTACGAGATCGCCGGTAGATTTCCTACGGAGGAATTACCGTGGGAAGAGTGCGATGGCTGCCTTATCCTTCGATACAAGGGCGATAACTTCTTGTGCGGCCAGGTATCTCCCAAAGAAGGACGTTTCGTTCACCCTCTCACGGCCCTGCCTAAGCAGGTGAAGCTTTCCGATCGCGTAGTGGTCGATGGTAGACCGATCCCCGCCGGGACTGTGTTGACGGTATTGGAGCCTGCTATCAATTCTGAGGGGTATTGGTGTAAGGTCCCCCATAAAGGAAGGCACCCGCCTCCACCCGTCCTGATTAGCCAGGACAAGATCGAGGACAAATCGTAGGTAAGGTGAGAGAGTTCTTTTCTTCCTTATGATAAAGGGTGAAGGCATGGCGATTGACAACAACAGTATAGTCAGCAAGGACCCGGCAGTTCGGCTCCGTGAATCGGTCCTGATGCGGCACGGTATCATCACCTCTGGCGGATACGCCTCTCAGTTCGCAGCAAAACTTGCTGCTGCGGGATTGACCAGCGATTTCGTGGGTAATATTCCGCTGATGCAAGATCCTACGGATCTGGATGCGATCAACAGACTGGCTGAAGAGTTCATGCACGACTATGGGCTTTTCAGCGTGGAAGCTACTCCACCTGTTGTTGAGATGTACTTCGAGGATGTTATCGCTGACGTTGATGCTGCTCTAGCGAAGTTCCACCTGGATCTTGCTGCGGCTTACAGTGTCAACACTGCTTCAGTCATCGTGTACTTCAAGCGGAGGGATGACGCTACTTCTCAGTATCTTGACATCGGCACGAATTACGGTGACAAGGTTCTTGATCTGCATCAGTTCAAGCATGTCACCTTTAGAGCGGTTGAGGACGATCGGCTCACCATCCGCAAGTGTGATGTCCGGTTGAATGAAGAACTCGCCGTGTGGTCTATCGATGATGTTCTCCTCATGCCCAATGAGATCCTGCCATATCAAAGTGACGGGTCTCCTGCTGCGGCATTTGATGGCCGTATGGGTCTCTTGCTGCGTGGCGGCGGCATTTCATCTTCGACGGCCGGACAAGGTATGAGTGCTCGTCGGATGGAGTGCTTGACGATTGTTACATCACAGGGGATTACAACTTCTCAGCTAAATTACCCGCTATCAGCTCCTCTTGGCATGTTTATGAATGCCAACGATATTACGATGCCTGTCAACAACGAAGATGACGGCATTATCGAGCTTGCTGCCGGCAGAACTAATGTCATCGTTATCAAAGGCGCACAGGTATATGGGAGCAGCGCTTCAACGGCGTTGCTGACCTGTCCCGATGGGGCAACTGTCAGCATTTCACAGTTGACGATCCTGCACGACTATTATTCGCCAGGGTTGTTGACTCGTTACAAGTTATTCGATGACAAGGATTTGGCTGACTACCAGATTGACAATGCGTACATCGCCCGTACTCCGAATCTTCAGGCGGGTGCAGCCATCACGCAGCAGTTGCTCGGTTGGTTCCCCGTGGATACGGCCGGTGATCCAGTTGCTCATTACGCGAACCTGACTCTTGATGATGTCAATGTGACGGGTTCCTTCAACAATGAAGTACAGGCCGATGTCACGAATCGTCTGGTTCTTCACAACGTACGCCTGGTGCGTGGTACGACGAACCCATTCATCACGCTCATCAATAACTGTATCGTTCAAATCACTGATTGTCATTTCAGCGGTGCTGCCGATTGGCCGGTTATCGCAGAGGATGTGACGGCCGCCCCGACTGTCAATGTGATCGTGAATTCAAGTGTGTTGGAGACAGGTCTGACGCAGTGGCTGAAGACAGGCTCAACCGGCACAGTTGGCGATAACGTTGAGAATGGTACTGTTGTTGATAACACCGTAGCGCATGCTCTCGGTGGTGTGAAGCATACGGCTTCTACTCTTGCTCAATTGAATGCTTTGGTTAGTGATGCCAATATGGATGACGCGGGTGATCCTCGCGATCCAAATGCGCATGGGTTGGCCGGGGCCGAACATAGCACGGCCACTCTTGCTCAGCTCAACGCTAAGGTTTCTGATGCCAATCTGGATGACGCAGGTGATCCGAGAGATCCGAACGCACATGGGTTGGCAGGGACTGAACATAGTACGGCAACTCTTGCTCAATTGAACGCTAAGGTTTCTGATGCCAACCTGGATGATGCAGGTGATCCTCGTGATCCAAACAACCATGCTTCCTCGCACCAGCACGGCGGTGGAGATGAGATTGCCACTGCGACTCCTGGAGCAAACGCCATTCCAAAGGCAGATGGCACTGGAAAGCTCGATGCCTGGGTAACGGGAATGACCATCCATGCTATCGGTGGGGCATCTCATTCGGCTTCAACTTTGGTACAGCTCAACGCGAAGATCTCCGATGCCAACCTGGACGATGCCGGAGATCCTCGTGATCCAAATGCGCATGGTTTGGCTGGGGCGGAACATAGTACAGCTACGCTCGCACAGCTCAACGCGAAGATCTCCGATGCCAACTTGGACGATGCCGGAGATCCCCGCGATCCTAATGCGCACGGCCTTGGGGGAGCCGAGCATAGTACAGCTACGCTCGCACAGCTCAATGCGAAGATATCTGATGCCAATCTGGACGATGCGGGTGATCCCCGCGATCCTAATGCGCACGGTTTGGCTGGGGCGGAACATAGTACAGCTACGCTCGCACAGCTCAACGCGAAGATCTCCGACGCCAACCTGGATGACGCGGGTGATCCCCGTACGCCAAGTTCGCATGCTCTTGCAGGGGCCGAGCATTCGACATCTACACTCGCCCAGGTGAATGCGAAGATCTCTGATGGAACCTTGATCGATACCGGCGATTCGAGACTGTCAGATGCTCGTACACCATTGTCGCATTCTTCGTCCCATCAGCACGGAGGCAGTGATGAAATCGCTACAGCAACACCGGCTGCAAACGCCATTCCAAAGGCAGATGGCACTGGAAAGCTCGATGCCTGGGTAACGGGTGGTAGTGGTGCCACCTGGACTCCTTCTGTCACGCGACATGTCCATATATCTGAAGGCGGCAGTAGTGGCGCTGACGGTTCTCCGTGGGACCCTTATGACACCTTGAGCGAAGCTCTTAGTGACATCGGTGATGACTGCATGTACTGCCTGCACGGTACGATCACAGAAACTACGTCCATCAACCTGAACAGCTACACAAACATAGCTATCATTGGTGACGGGCAGGAATATTCTAAGCTTACCTGTTCAGCAGCATCTCAAACGCTGCGTTTAGCATCAACAGGTGCCAGGAGCGGGTATGTCATCCGGGATTTGACACTTGAAAATACTAACAACTCTGCCAGCAGCCAGGCATGGGAATTGCTGATGCAGTCAAGCGGTACAGTAGAACATCT